>Ga0307515_10012374_pt1 | contig 16055 bp, 16 predicted proteins | sample 17_EM_MG_FD_194513 | JGI IMG/M metagenome (GOLD analysis project Ga0307515, IMG submission 194513) | Populus trichocarpa ectomycorrhiza microbial communities from riparian zone in the Pacific Northwest, United States - 17_EM | ecosystem: Host-associated > Plants > Roots > Unclassified | place...
TACATAAACTATACATAAACAGATCCTCTTTCACTTTGTGGTCTCCAATTTACTATATCACTAATATTCATAGTGCAGCTGTAAAAAAAAGCCCCAAAATGCTGTTGATTCACAATTTCTGACTCAATATAAGAGATATCATAAATCTATGACTGGGAGGTGAAAGAGGACATAGTCCACATTTTGTGTGTAGGATACTTTGTAATCAGAGCCAAACACTCATTGGAATTAAAAGGGCAGGTCACTTGGGATCTGAGTTTAAGTGGTAGGTACTTGCCACAATCAGCCACTCAGCCACAGAATTATGACCAATCAGAATTGAAAAAGACATATGTCATGTCCTTATATGAATAAATAATGGAGATTAAAGATTCGATTGGATTAGATCGAATTAGGTTTTGGTTACTAACCGGTTTGGGGTAGCGGTTATCAGAACTATTTTGTGTCGTGAGAATTAAAACCTGACAGAATATACTTAGACTTCTGCTTCACACAAAAAGATTCAGGTATCTAGGTATATTGAGAACTATAATATCATCCCACCCATGTCGAGTTGATTCTCCAAAACTAGGAGGCTATAACCCCTGTCTGGCGTAGTCCTGGTTCGGATGCTCACAGTACTAGTCACAAGATGCCCACTCAAGCATATTTATCCTATTCAGTCTACTCTTCTTCGGAATTCGGTGGGGAGAAAAACTTGTCACACCGCAAGCTTGCTTGAACCATCCTGTCATGATCGGCATTATTCCCCATATTCCCGGTAATATGGCAACCCACGTGGCATAGTTACTTCGCCACACGTTTAAGGTTATTTCGAGAATCGAGTCGACGTACCTCGTTCAACATCCGGATAACCCCAAGAAATCCTGCCGCCTAAACTATCTCCTAGTTATACGTCGAGGACTCTTTTCGCCATGCAATGAGAGATGTTGGGTAGAAGTAAAGATCATTAACACTACGATAGGATGGAATGAGAAAAGCTAGAGGGAGGTGCGGGTAATAATAAGCCGGAGAAGGCAAAGGATGCCAGGTTTAACCCAGGAACTAATATGCAATGATGGTGGAATGGGAGGAGGTGCAGCCTGGAATTTAGGTGGTGAGATTAGCCCCAGGGTCCATGATTTGTTTGTAACCTTCACCATCAAAGGTTCCTCAGTACAAATTCTTATCAGTTCATGTTTTCCGGTCCAGTCGTGAGTGGCCCATCTGATTGTGCTATCCATAATAAGTATCCGCGACTGGCCTGACCAATCGGGACTCCCCTCCTGTATTACTGGCAAAATTGAAAATATGTACGCGGCACTGAACACCTACAGGCCGCCCGGGATCCACTGGATTTGTTCAACTTCTTCGTCGAATACACGTATTCTATCACCATTTGTAGGGAAATACTGAGTGTAAAATTTCTCAGCCATGTTAATTCCCAGACCTGAGATTTCTTGGTCGGGATTTGAAGCGGATCCGTGACGCGCGGACAGTCGTCATCGCCCGCTTCATCATGTTAGACTAGTTGTTGAATGTGAACATTCATTGTGTCTCTTGTGGGAGCTTGTATGCTCATCTATACAGTATTCCGTATGTCTTATACGCATGCATGCGTAATTAGCTATCTATATCTAGCTAACTTTCGATTGACTTCTATTAACATAGCTGATTTCTATCAATTGTATTATTTTATTTCATTAGCTTAGCTGAAGCTCATAAGCTTATAAAGGCTAATAATCTATATACGTTCCGACCGATACACGAACTTTGCCCGTTCGCGAATTTTGATCGGTTCGCGAACTGGGGATCCAGTATGGGACCATGCCAAAGTACGAGATTTAACCCCATCAGGCAAGCCAGGGAGTTATGCAATAAAGATTGTGTAAGACTTGTCATAAGTATACTTGGAGTCTCAGTTGCTCCAAGAACTTCAATCCTTAAGCACCTCGCAGTGTTGGAAGTCTGTTTGACCCTGCGCCAGGTAAAGACCTGCGAATTTTGGTCTTTGAGTTCGAGTATAGTTATAGAATGACTAGTAGATATTCATAATACAGGAAGATTACATGAAGTAATGTATAGATATAGTGGCTATGACTTGAGAAAGGCTCGGAGGTTGCATCATGTTGAATTCGATGAAAGTTGTGGGGCCATTTATAGCTAGCTAGTATCATGTCCATTCTCGCAACTGTAATGGCATAAAATGGGTAGAGTTTACATAAATTGATCAGTTCGTGAACCTCTTGTCCGGTTTGCGAACGGGACAAAATATTGCGAACCGGTTAGTCTAGTTCGCGAACTGGTGGGTTCGCCAATGGGTCAGAACATATATGCAACACTAGTGAATCAACTTTTACGGGCGCCTGTCTATGAGGCTTCTATCCGCTACCAAAAATCTACGTTTTTAATAGTATTGAACGTTGCACTGGATTACACCTGACATGCGAAGACTTCTTGGTTCATGATACCTAATCATATTGGTCACATCTTGGGTAGGTGCTCTACAAGTAGCAGCATGTTTACAACTGTTACATGTGCTTCGACACTTCTATTCACTCGGTAGCTAGAATCCAGCCTAACTGCATGCGGCAGCTGATTTATATTTTAGCAATTCGCCATTATCATCGTCGTAAGTCATTTACCCCTAGCTCTAGCCTGAAAAAAAATCCATACCTCCAATCTAACTCACAGTCTCCTTCTCCTCAGCTCTTCCCTTGTTGCCCCCTACTTCCCCCAAATAGCTCGCACACTCCATGTCCCCTCTCCTCTTCCCTGTCTCCTCTTCCTCGGAATCCTCGACGTGCTCCAAATCTCTTCCCAACTTTTCCGGTCCGATAAATGCCAAAACTACAACATACGCAAACACCGCGCCCATAAAGATTGCCATAACCTTGCCGTAGTCAAATCTAGCCTCCCCAGTTACTGGGTCCTTAGGTAGCGGGTAACGCTCTCCGATTATAGCTTCAATAGTCGAGCTTGCTGAAGAGACCAAGTTGCCGAGTTGGTAAGAGGTTCCGACCACAAATGTGCGCATCGACGGAGGAGAAAGTTCCATCAGGTGGATCGGGATAACCCCCCATGCACCCTGCACCATGAATTGCTCGAAGAACGCCGCTGCCATGATGTCGTTACCGGTGCGAACGTACGTGTATGGGTACACGAGGGCGCCGCCGAGGAGACACGCCACGATGATGGAGGTTCGACGACCGATGGTTTGCGAGAAATATCCCACGAGGGTACCACCGAGAATAGCGCCGAGGTTGGCAACGACTTGTGTTACGGTCATGCGGTTGGTAGAGAACTCGAGTTGGGATTGCAAGAGTGTTGGGTAAAGATCTTGGGAGCCGTGGGACTGTTGTCGTTAGTTACACGTCACAAATGGCGAATAGGGGTGAGGGTTACCATGAAGTTGAATCCTGCCATGAGGAGAACCAGATATACCAGCGTGAGCCAGTACTTCTTCGCGCCTGCTCTTGCTTCGTTGATGAAAACATGTGCCACGCCATCTAGCTCTACCTCTCTACGTAGTGCTTGACGGGCGATAAAAGCGTTGGTCTCAGGGAGGAATAACCGCCAGAGGATGATGAGGGCGGGAGGACATGCACCAAACCAGAACAGAGGGCGCCAACCATGCTAGATAGCAACGTTAGGCTGTCAAAGCTGGCAAAACGGGCCTGGAAATGGCAAACCTTGGGGTTATGCGCAAGTGCCCGCGCAAATACTGTGGCAAGGAGATAACCAAATGCATAGCCCTGCTGAAGCATCCCACTCAGGATTCCTCTTGCCTCTGGTGGTGCATCCTCAAGCGCAGTCGCCGCACAATTACCATAGATACCTCCCATGGCGATTCCAAACAAGGCTCTGACTGCCAAGAATCCCCGATATCTAAGGCACCCTTGTCAGCACGCCCAGCAGAGGATAGAATGGTGGACCTACGTGGTCATAAAACCGGTTGCCAACTCAAGAATAATAAACAGCAGATTGTTGATGATGAACGGCCATTTCCTCCCCCACTTGTCTGCTGCCAAACCGAAGCCGATAGCGCCGACGGAACGCAACATGAGCACAAGTGTTATACCCCATGTGATGTCTTTTTTCGAGCGGTCGAACTCTTTGGCCAGCGCAGAGACGGTGAGCGAGACGGTGAAGAAATCGAATGAATCCATCGTCCATGCGCAAAAGGCAACGAGGAAGAAGCGCCATTGCTGCCAGGTGAGCAGACGCAATGTCGAGAACGGGTTCGGAGGGAGGTTGCCTGGCGGACGAAGGGAGGTGAAGCGCGTCGCTATGTATCTTCCTACGTTGGTTCGAGCCATTTTGAGGTCGGATTGGTGGAGGAACAAGAACGGTGGACCCGGGTCTTGTGTTATATAGAAATAGCACCTTCAATCATGGATTCGCATTGCTACAGCAAGGCGACATTGGCTGAGTTTAGTTTGTGGCACCGTGCACCGTTGTGAGGAATTAAACGAATGCCGATGATCCGTTGGAGCGGGGGAGTGGGGGAGCGATAATACTGAGTTAATGTTCTGTTAATGCGCGCACCTGCCCGACTCGCTCCGCGTGCGGGATGGCGGAACCCCAACGCTGCCACTCTTGTTCCTTCAACACCCTGTATCGTGGGACGACAGGGACGACAGACAGCGAGGGTTCGGTGTCCAATGCAATGACGTACGGATATATTTCGTGTGCGACACCACGTAAGACGACGATTCCGAGATAAGCCTTTTGCCCGACAGGGATGCAGGCGCACCTCTGGCGTCGAGGGGAAACTAGCAATTGGAGCCCTTCTTGGCACAGCGGGTGGGGCTTTTGGGCTTCTGCTGCACTGCCGTGAAGTAAGCGCAGCATGGGTGGGTGGCAAAATAAAAGATCGTGGGCCAACCATGGCTCCTAAACAGCTCAACTCGGCTAGTAGGGCGGCAGACTGGTTATTTGTGGGAGCTACGCAATTGTGGAGTCTAGAGCATTGTGGAGTGCGCCAAGAGCTTACTCGGGTATTACTGGAGTTGCATCTCAGACATGCCTGAAATGGCAATGGACATAACCAATCCGTGAAGCTTCATACCGTTCTGGAAAATTTTAGCCCGCACCATTTTTCGGTGCTATCCTACCTCGCGACCAAAGCAAGGCTCCAGGGGAGCTATGAGGTTGGAACAGAGGTTCGGCTGCAGAAAGTTCTACGGTCTGACAGGGCCACTTAGCCAGAAACCGGGACGTTCCTGACCTTCCATGATCCCACACTTCATACCCAACTTCGGGTCAAAAATGTTCACGTCACGAATACCTTCTCACCGGAAACCCCAGCCCATCAATTGCAAACACCAGCTGCATGAGTCTTCTGTGCAATGTCATACAATCAGCAGGGGCATGTTGTATTTTCAATAACACGGCGAAATGCATCGACGCGGTGCATTTTTAATACTGCAACCTCGACCAGATTTAACATACAAACAATCCGCAAAATAGAGGCAATAAGAGCTTTACAATTTCCACGGATGTTCGTAGTTCTGGAGTCGTTATATTCGTGTTAACCAGTTGCGAGAAACAATGGTGGTCACTTTCCGTGTATCGAGGGACTAACAGCCATACTACCCAATCAGAAACGACTCAAAACTCGAAAAAAATTCGTGTGTAACTCTCAGTTAGGCGTCATCTAACCTGACTAGTAAGCTGCTCTTACCTCCATAAGACAAGTAATCAAGCGAACTCCAATGAATCTCAAGCCGTGGAGACAGCCTCCGACCGTCACATCCACTAGCATATGATCTGGCTGTACTCGGCTTCTTTGTAACTTCGCAGGATGCTGGGTTAGTTACTTCGGTTTATCTACTTTCTCGACCTACGTGCTGTCTTCTGTGCACTCTACAACTATTATGCCACCTGTAACGCCACAAATAAACTCGAATATGACCAGACAACACGGTAGTATACTCAGGACGAACTAACCCAGAGTTATTTGCACACCCGGGGAGATGGTAGGGGCCAGGAGTCATGTGTGCCTATCCCAGTACTGCCCGTAGATCTGAGATGTCAAATTAGACTCCATGCGGCCAAATAAACATGGAACCCTGGACTGTGCTGCTGATACTGCTCGGATGACTGTATGTATACAGGCTTGGTGGCTAGCAGTCAGGAATCGTTGGTGTCAATATCCACATTGTGCAACTGCTAAACCTCCCTCAGAAGGTTACAAGTTCAAGCCTAGCATTGGCTACCTGTTAGATGGGTACACTCTATACTATAAAAATTTGCACCCATTTTATATAACTGCTGGCCTGGGGAAATGGGGGAATGGGGGAATGGGGAATCTGGGGTGTCGCGTGGTACTTTTAAACCTATAGGGATTAACAAAACATCGCCAACAGAACTGTAAGTGTTGAACCGATCTTGAGCCTATGACTAAGATCACTAGATACCCTAATTGAGTACCTTTTTTGTCAAAGGAAATGGGAATCATCATCTCTGGTTATATCTAATTAATTAATTGTACAATTTCTGCTGGATTTAAGTTGACTTCTTTTGAGTGCGTTGTTGATTGTATGACACGATAATGCAATAAGAAGTTGTGGCCCTTGCAAGTTCTGCACGTAAATTACGGGCAACATTTTCTAACACGTTTTGTGCCGCATACGATCTCACTCATGAGTTTCTCCCCGCCTAAATCTGAAACGTGGTAAACTTGACTCTAATCGTACCAAACATAATAAACCCTGCTGCATGTTCGCGGTATTAAATCACCTTCCACAGGCTTAGCCTGCGGAGTAGGCTATTCCTAAAGCTGACAATACTGATACCGTGGGGTGGCGGCGTCATCAAACAGGCGAGAGAAGTACAGGAATGCCTCAAACTCTACGTCGGTAGGAAGTAGGTAAATATGTAGATAATTCTATCGCGCGACAAGCCGGATATCGATTGAACGAGCATACGTAAAGTCTTACTAGCCCTAGAGCTGTGTCGTCTCGCGTACGAGCTGCATGCGGAAGGGTAGATGTGACTGCTATTAGCGGTTGAATAGCTAGAGCACCAGCATATGGAGGGCGAAACCGGAAACGTCTAATCCCTGCCTCTATATGAATAGTACTCTACGGATTGAAACTAAACATTCCCTACTTCGTCTCCTATGTGTGGATATCTGCAAAAACGCTGGGAATTGGCGCCGAATCGGAAGCGGAGGCTACATTCTGGCCGAGCATCTTTAGAACCGACGGTCTAAAAACCCGGAGAAAGAGCCTATGGGGGTGGGTTTGACTCTCGGATCTAGTGTTTGCCGACAGTGTGAGCATAATACGATGCGCCATAAGATGGGCACATAGTGATAACACATGATAGTGATCGTGAAGCTTCGGGAGTGCAGTATAAGTAGCATAAGGCATTTTTCCTAGGTGTTTTATTGACATATATTTGGAATCGATGATTCGATGATTGCTGCAGCTTTAGGTCTGTAGTACTTGGTAGTGAAATTATACCCACTAGTAGAATAGTAGATACGAACTTGCGTACACAATCTTACAGGCCGTTAACGACCCTAAGCCAGTAAGAGAGAGCGGATCTCTTTCACGATCTGACTACTGGATTTCTCATTTGACTTGACCCCATTCGCAACGTGTGTTCACTTGTAGGCCAACATATAGGTAACGGACCATTACAAACAAGAACCGGGGTATGCCCCCAACAAAAGATACGGCCCAGACACTTATTACTGAAATGGAACATACAACAAGTTCTGCCAAAAGTTGTCACTCTCCATACCGTCCAGCATCCCAGTTCCAAACTGAATTTGCTCCATCTCACTTCCCATCATCGGATCTGGGGCGGACAGAATCTCATCCAGTTCCCGTGTCGACAAAATACTGGTGTTTATCGGACCAAAGGCATTGAAGTCGGATATAGGAAAGGTATTGGGCGCATGTTGTCCACCCGACATCCAGTTGGAACTCATCAGATCGTCGCTAATCATGGACCCCGAAGACGTAGGGGAATCGTGGCTTAATCCGCCAGAGGAATATGAAGGCGAACTCGTACTCTCGGCAGGCGATGCAGAAGAGGGGTTTTTGGCAACCCGGAGGTGTTGAACCGCAGCACAGGATAACTCCGCTTTCTTGACAAGCAGGTTGAGGACTGCCGCACCTTTCTCAGCAAGCTTTACTCGCCGACCGAGGAACTCCATGCGTTTCGATCCTGCGCGGAGATAGACCATTGCCGTGTCAAGCAAGTCCTGGTCAAGCGAAAGTGGAGATGTGATTATGACGGCAGCAATCAAGACTGCAGGATCAAAGGTACTATTCACCTCGTCAGCAATAGCACAGGTGCGGTGAATAGTCACGGGGTCCATACAAAAAGTTTAACGTATATATGGTATGGTGGTGCTCTCTGGTGGCTTCGAACAGCCGTTCCTGGGATTCCAAAACTGCAATTCCCGCCTTTACGATCTCGATGCGACTCTTCTGCCGGGTGAAGACAAAAGGCCGATGAAGTCCCACAATAAGACTACACGCCGAGCACTTCAACAACTCCGCTTGCGCTCGGAGGAATGGAAATGTTGCGTCATGAGAGGTGTCTCGGCCAAAAACTGCGAGGGACGGCGGAAAGCATTCCATCAAAGATTGTACCTTTGCGTGAAGGCGCTCCACGCCGGCAAAGTCGTGGGACATCGTTTTCCCGGATTCAAACTGCAAGTCGTCAATTTCATTGATTACGTGTGCGAGCTGGTAGTCAAGAAGTCGTTGGGTGAATTGTGAAGGGGGATCTAACGGTCCTCTAGGGATGGGCGGGCTTCTGGTCACGTCCGTCGGTATGTTACAATCTATTGGAGGTGTAACATTGCAATGTCTATCGTTAATCAAGGTTGGTCTCCCTAAGATCATGCCCATAAACCTAAGAATTATTAGACTAACTGATTGGATTCCAGACAGTAACGACATACCTATCCCAGACATAGAGATTTACCCATACTCTCTTTTCAATCTCTCGCTGCCATAGACTCGCAAGGTCTTCCGCTCCGTCGCTGAAGCACCGTGGCTGCTCTTTGTGCAAACCGAGCTCCTGAGCTTCTCTGATAGCTTGTCCAAGTGCATGCCAAGATTCAACTGCTCGGCCTTCGCTCTTTAGCCAGGACGCTCGGAGAAACCATTGTTGGATGCGGGGCAGAGAGGCTTGGTTGGGCGCTAACAATGTAGCCAATTCGCACGCTGCGTTACTATACTTTGCCGACAACACCCGAAAATCCTCCTTCCCAAGGATATTCAGTTGCGACATCTGCTTGTAGTGCTCGCGAGGAAGCATTTGCAAGGCTACCCCTAGCACTTGCAACAACAGTGCCGGGAACTGCGAAAGGACTCTCCGCCGTTCGCCATGCCCGGACCGGCCGTGAGAGGGACACGGTGGGTTATTCGATGTGCAACAATCATACCACTCTTCCAGAAGCTGGCAAAAGGAGCCTTGATGTATGCAGCCATATATCCAGTTGCACTCCGCGAAGAAAACCTTGACCAGAAGCATGGAGTATGGCCGAGGTGGGACAGTGGTTATGATCCGGTTGTATGTGTGCAGTTCTACCTGCTCTGGAATATCAAGAAGGAATTCCCTTCCGTAGGTTCCGCTTTCCTCAAGGTCCAGCTATGTCGCCCATCAGCAATAGCTATCTCTGACGTCGATCTACTCTTTAGCATGCTAACCTTCTCAAGCACTTCTGCTGCCGTGCAACCCCGATTCCGCACATATCCGAAGCTACCGCCAACCTCTGCGCTGGCCAATACCGCATCGACTGGACTGGTAGGAGACGCACTACCAGATGTTTGTCGCGTCGGTCGGTTTTCGTACTGACAGAGGTGACTGGCCGACCGGAGGGTGCAGTTTCCGCATGGCTGTTGGCGATCGCACTGTGAGATCCGGCCGTATCAGCACCATATATACAGCAGACGTGAATATTACCTTTTGCTTCCGTCTGTGGCATTCCGTGCAAGAGATGATGGGTCGCTGGCGCTTGCGTTTTTTTGCTTGATTGTCGGGTGACGACATCTGCGCAGCTGTTGAAGCTTTGGATTTGTAATGCGGGGCGATGTATGTGATAGCTAGTGTTGAGTCTCGGCGCCAACTCAATTGTAGGAGTAGAAGAAGCTCAAAATAGTGGATAGTGCGTTGGGAAAGCAGCCGCTGTATTTATCGAGTCTGGAAGATGTGGAGGGATTGATAATTTGGGAGCTGCCGTGATGGATCTGAATGATCCATAACTATAATCCATCTCGAAGAGGGGTAGCCGCCCAGTGCCATGCGCAGGGATCTAGGATCTGCATTCCGATGTTGTCGGCCTAGTCCGTGATTTTGATATCCACCCACCAGCCGTTGACATGCTCGGATGCAAAATCTTTCGATGTCTACCCTACGTATATGGGACTGAGAAAGATATCGCATATGATTTTCCGCTAGATGCCGGCACCGGTACGGCTTGGCACAAAAATCCCACCGACGACGAGGAAGCAGGCGCATAACTTGTAATACGCATGAGGAATGAAGGAGTCGTCAATCTTCAGACTACCTGACAGGACTTTATATTCACTTTCAACGGTGGCGGCCCTGTCATAGGTTTCGGACATAACTACGGCACAGCACTAGCTGGAGAATCGGACATAGGGACTAACTAGAAGCTGGTAGTTTACGCCTAGACTTCTCTTGTTGAGGTTTCCCAAGTTCGGATTCATATTCCATCGTGATGAAATCCCATAGGGTCCCATTTTTGGTGGGCCATGCGAAAGGTGTAGCCGCGCCGCAATTGCAAGTCCTCGCGCTCAACCAAACTCTAATCAACAATGGAGTCTAGCAAGTACAGAACCGTGATACCAACTCTACCGACTAGTAATTATATGCGAGCCAGACTACACCACAATCCAAGGATTCGCATCGTTATCCGCTCATCAACCAGCCAGGCGAGAAAGACACTGACGGAGTACAAAACCTGCCATATCTAGATCCGAGTTTCATGCTTATCTAGAAACTTCCGTGGCAGATAAAACTTGTTAGGACTAGCAGTGCTGTATTCGTAACTTTAACTGTCAACGAGCCTTATTATCCTGAATTGCCATGGCTGCTATTGCATACGCTACGCTTCCTTCATGCATACCGAACCGCTGACCAATGAGGTGCTAGTAAACAGACAACGCTGTGTAGCCAGTATGCGTAGTGTGGGCGGCCAAAACCAGCAGAGATGATGACTTCGCGTTTATCCGAAGGCAAGAGTTGGGTTGGTGTAACACCTCGTACACTCATAAACGACATGCACAAATCTCACCTGCTACTGCATCACATTTAGAATTGGATAGCAACGTGGGCGAGCTATTATTGGACGAATTTACACATCTAGCAGGTATTATCCCGTCCCCCATGATAAACGGATAATTATGTCCCCGACTATGCACGATGCTTATTTGCATTGCATGTGCTTGGGGTGGGGTTCGCCTTATTGTCAACACAAAGAAGATTCTTCGGCGACGCATAGTAAGCATTTCAAACAAGATTATGTAGCCCTTTACTTGGTTTTTTGCTGCGCTTACGGCGAGGCAGAATATACTGGACCTATAAGAGTTGTAGAGGATATCGTTAGATCAAAACAGCCAGAGTGGTAAATGTTCCGGGGAGTTTCGGGCGGTACGAAGAGTTCTGTGAGGGGGTTCCTTCCTTCGCGGGTGATAGTGACGTTTCAAATATGGCGTGATTTTAGGGTACAGGTCCTATCTATCTTGTGTATTTGAGGTCGTTGGTCGCAGTGCTGACCCCGGCGATCCGAGAATAAGCACGGTAAATGAGATGTATCACCACACTGGTCAAAAATATGTAAACAGATAGTGTGCTTATGTTGAATGGAACCTGCATAGTCGAACTGTTATGTCTGTTTGTACATAATAGATAATCATAATGTATAATGTTCTGCCGTTTGCGGCCATGGCCTAAGCGTATAAGTTTTTCCTCGCTCTATGCCTATGCTCTGCAAGCTGTAGCTAAGCAGCTAACGAAGAGCCTACCTGGTGAAGTTCAAATTTTGCTAAATAAAGTCAGTGGATTTAATTGATTGACATTTAAGCGCCCTGCTGGGGCAGCTCGCAGTTCGCCGACTGTCATCTGATATACTAATACGTACCCAGTTGAACGTTGAATGGACCTCATTTGGATAGTTGCGTTGAAAAAAGCATCTAAAACTCAAATGCAGTCTCCGCCCTGGAATAGACTCTGAAATAGCCAAATCTCGATCATGAGGGAAAGTTGACTGCGTATTCTCTTCCTGGTCCCGCAACTACTCGGAGGTGGCCAGCTTTTTCGCTGATATTTATGCTAGAGAAATCATTCAGACGTCACTCGAGTCGGGGGATAGGCTGTAACTGCCCAGACGGTTTAGAGAGCCCTCAAGTATAGCCTCAGCCGACAATAACAGTTGACCCAGGAAGTTGAGATCATACTAATCGAGCAATTTGTTCCTAGCTGTAAGTTGGTCCATGTCAGGTGCATACACACCGGTAGAATCCACAGAAATTGATGCCCTAATCTCTCTTATCGTGAAGGGGCGTGGATGCCGCTAGAATAAGCTACTGGGGCGCCTGATTGCACTGAGGTCTGTCGTCTATCTCGAGGGTTAGGGCTGACACAGACAAGCTTTTGGTGCCGATGAGTGTTATCGTGCTATCGTGCTAGCCACGTTATGTCAAGGGATCTACAAAGCGTACATAGGCGTAGTTTGCACGTCTTAACTCCGATACGTCGGCGCTAGTTTTCTGGAACCCTGCAGCTACAAACTGCCTTCTCTGTTATATATATGTTGACCACATTCTTGAATGCTTCAGAACGGGTCTGTCCGTGTTCAACAATCGATATTCACGTCGTCAAGGATCGAAAGTCGTTATTCGGCATTGTTAGTCGTCAGATTGTTGGAGATGGTACTCGGCGGACTAGTTTCGGCTATAAGCAGGACTATGTCTCAGATCCACGAGTGGAGAATGAAGGGATAAGGAATGGGAAGCGATGTTGCGTTGCGAAAGACGATTGGTCCATTCGAGTGAATGCTATGGAGTTTCACATCAGCAATCATTTCGTTTCTCCGAGTGACTCGTTGTGAATCCACACCCATACGATTATTAGGCAGCTGGACTGGGTACGATCAATGGTCACCTTCTCTCGAGAACGGCATGGGTGCTGAGATGACTTCTGTGATAGGGTATTCGCACTCTCGAATTCAGGCTGTAAACGAGTGCCATGTGGAGTGTACCTGACTATGACTCACCGCAACAACATTTATGTGCGAATACATATCCAAGTTGTTTGGAAGACTCTTGTTCTTTCATTGGATTTCCACATGACTGAGAGTGCCCTGCAATCCAAACCATCAACTTCTACCCGGTCCGTCCTGCTCTCTACATCCACTGGGAGTGTCTACTCATTACCTGTGCAAGCGAAGGAATAGGCGAGCTCCAACCCACCATGCTCCAAGCAACTGTTCTTACCCGTTCTACCAGTCTTTTCAAAGTTGGGTGTACGTTCCCCCCTGCTACTGCTGAATCTGTTCCTTTTCGTTCTGTGGGTGCTGCCTTGAACGATGCCAGTACTGTAACGGGCATCCAGGATAGTACACTGCCAGTAGCTGACACCTATTTTTTATGGTACATTGGGGTTCTTCATGGAATAAGATACTTTTGTAAACTAACAGATTCCAAGAACGGTATGGGGTGTAACCAGATATGTGTAGAACTTAGTATTTGTGCTGCGTGCGTGCAACTTGGATACAGAACCAGCCAAAAGTGCAACATGTGAGGAGGAATTAGAACCCATAGATGCTTTTCCTTTGGGTCCTCGAATGTGCTCCAAGAACTGGTAGAGTTAGGAAAGGCCGCACTGGAAGGCTTGCGGAGGAATTCCCAGCACACAGGCTATTAGAGTAGTGTAGCAGTAGTTTCTTGATAACATTTCCTCTGTTCCTGACACATTTTGAGCTTAGTACAGAGCTGACTTGACACTGACTATGATATGATCTTTACAAGTACGTACAATCCTTCTGACAGCTGACGTAAGCAGTTACTATCCTCGATGACCGTTATGCAAGAATGAGCAGCGTTCGCGGATCCGAATGGATTTTGCGAGAAAACTTCGACTGAATGAACGGAGTCATCCAAAACAATATCGGGGAAGTCTAAGTCCTCGACAGTAAAGTCCGGGAGCGCCTTAAAACACTTAGTACGATTGTCTAAGCAGTATGGATAACACGAACCACAATTCTAAGCACTCAATAGTAATGCTGGGGAACACTTCGACAGACTGAATATGAAGGTCTAGCGAGTTAGGAGATGTATCCAGAGGGTTCAGTTTCTTTTCTTTGTATATATCGTGTTGCTGGCGTATAATAGCCTTCAGGATCGGTGTTTAGGGCGCTTGCTGCATTGGGAAGTTATCGTTTTGTCTTAGTGATGAAATGATTGATGGCTGTGGGCGAGCAGCCGAGGGGATTGCGGGCTTTTGCACTTGTGTTTGGCTAGAGCTGGATCGCTTTGTGATTCCGACATAGTCTTAAGTAAGCTTAAGACAAAAGCTCCTATTCTTCCACATCACCTGTCGAATAGGAACGTAATATTAGACTGCGAACGAGGGCTTAAGTGCACAATTCAACCTCTGGGTCGACTTTGACGTAGCATTCATAAACAATGACTCGGTCACTCGCTCCGAGCGGAGTCAGCCCTGCGATATCACTGAAGCAGGCGCCAAGCCATCATTCTCCCGACCTTGAGCCATCGTGGATCGACACTCCACCGTCAGTCTCCAGGCAAAATCACCTTTACGCATAGAAACCCAATTCGGAGGGCAGTACCTAGGGCTGAAGTAGTCTGTCACAAACCGGCGCTTAGGGCTGAAGAGTGAGTATGGCGGTGCAATGTAGCTCCGACCCGCATCTCTGTGCGACACAAGAACACAATACCTTAATCGTTCCCTTCCCACCCGCCCACTTTCGGAATTTCCCTTCCTCACATCACCGCAAGAAAAATTCCCAATATCTCCCCAATACACTCAAATGCCCCTCGACATCCAACTCACCTCCCACGCCTCATACGCCTACACCTCCCCCTTCTACCCGGCCTTCTACGACCACTGGGTCACCCACCTCTTTGGCACCTCCCCTCCCGCCTCAACCCCGCTCCTAGCCCGCCTCTTCCCTTAACACCCAAACCCAACAATCTTTGACATCGGCACCGGAACCGGTAGTATAATCCGCCACCTCCCCTCCTCCCCCGCCGAAATCTGGGCGATTGACCACTCCGCCGCTATGCTTTCGTGCGCCCGTGACACAACGCCGGGGAGGAACGTACACTGGGTGGAAACTAGCGCTACTGCACTGCCCGAGGAGTTAGGCGGACGCGTGGATCTGGCGGTGTTTGCGGCTGGTGGGGTACAGAACTTGGTTTTACCTAAGGAGAGAGTGGGGTTTCTGAGGGAGGTTGTGAGGGTGCTGGCCGTGGGAGGGAGGGCGGTGGTGAGTGTGTTTAAGGAGGAGGGGGAGTTTGAGGAGGAACTGGAGTTGGTTTTGGAAAGTATGTATGGAGGAGGAAGGGGTGATGTATAAAAAATGCCGACGGTGGTGAGGTGGGAGGGAAAGGTTAGGACGGATCGGTTTGTGATTGAATGCTGGCGCGGGAAGGAGAGAGAGTGTAGAGGGGAGTGTGAGTGGAGTTTGGTGAGGTGGGAGAATGCGAGGCGGAGGAGGGAGATTGAGGAGGCGGTATTGAGGGTTGCGGAGGTGGTCTAGGGGAGGGGTGGGTGCTTGAGAGGAAGGAGTAACGTGTCTAGCTATGGATTATTATTAAGAAGTGGCTTTTCCTCGTTATCTATGGAGTGCTTGGATTTGGTTTACACTTCAACGACTTCGTCTGATGGAATACGGAGTGCGGCAGCTCTAGTGCATGATGTTCTTGCCTATGGCTACCTCACTCATAATGTGCCTAGCCACAGTTATGCCGTCCTTGACAACTGACTTCTATGGTAATCAAGCAATTCGACCTCTTTGAGAGGGGGGGGGGGGGCGCCCGGCGGGGGGGAGGGGGAGG
>Ga0307515_10012375_pt1 | contig 16054 bp, 17 predicted proteins | sample 17_EM_MG_FD_194513 | JGI IMG/M metagenome (GOLD analysis project Ga0307515, IMG submission 194513) | Populus trichocarpa ectomycorrhiza microbial communities from riparian zone in the Pacific Northwest, United States - 17_EM | ecosystem: Host-associated > Plants > Roots > Unclassified | place...
GCTTAAGGGTCCCAGTCAGGTACAATCCCGTGTGAGCAATACATCCAGCTGACAAATTGAACCTTGCAAAAGAGGAGAGACGGAGGGGGAGGGCCGGTGCAGTGGCAAAAAGTGTGGGGTAGATGCACCAGGAGCCGTTGAATTTCCCCAAGAAGCGTGAATATAGCCTTCCCAACTTTTGCGCCCGTTATCCCTGACGTCTTCCCTGACGTCTCAATGAATGGATATTCGAGCTGCTCGGCATATGCGTGACCCTCTGGTGAGGGCCCGTGGGCAGTATTTGGGGGAAGGTCAGAGGGAGAGGATGTCAGGGGTTGACGCAGCACTGGCATGTTCTATGCCCGTTGGCGCTATGGACGAGGAGGAAACCCTGTCCGAATTTACCTTTGCCTCTCTCCTTGTGAAGGGAACCAGCGATGAGACCTGGACAATCCGAAAGCACCCGAGTGGGATATATTAAGAGGAAGGTTTAAAGGTCTTACAGTGCTCTTCCTCTGGAAGGTTGCGGTCGAGGACATTGACCCTGGCCTGCTTTCTGAGAAGAGCGAACACATTGTACAATATGTATCCCTTGCGTATGGATTCCAGGTCAGTAAGGCGTGGATAACATAAAGAAGACACGCGCCACGGTTTCGCGCGAGTACGCACTCGGGTTCGAGGTTCCCATCTGAATTAACGTACTTCAGGACAAAGCAAATCTCCAGAGGCGTTGTCCCAGATCCTGGAAAGCGACCAAGAGCATCTCAGTGTACGTTGTTAGATTGGGTGAGGTGGGGCGAGAGCGAGGACGCGCTCCTGTTCAGCCGGTGATCACTACCTCGTGTTCCCGTATATCGCAAACGTAGTTTTGTTGTCTCGTCGTGTTTCTGCGGTGGGACAATGGCCAGCCTTGATCAGAAGGGTGAGTCGGATGGGCTCGGCGACAGGCCGAGCAGTCCTTGAGTATAACTTGGCACCTAGTGGCAGGCTCTCCTTTCAGTGCGCAGTCAATAGGGTTCAAGATGCATCGTTCACCGCCACGGTAGTTCCCAATGTGCGAATAGCGAGAGATGATAGTCTTTTTGGGACGCGTTCTAGCCGCGTTAGTGGCCATAATACATCCTCGTAATGGATCCCTTTGTGTCCTTGATCTTCGATCGTGCCCCAGGAGCTTAGGATCCTTGCATTTTCAAGAGTGCGCATGGGTTGGCTTGATCTGCAGGTACTCTGGCAAGTTGGGAGGGATTATGTCATGTTATAGTGCTCATTGAACAACCAAGTAGCCGTCAGGATTTGGCCTTGCCTCTATTTGGATGTTGCTGTGTTTGGTACATACGAGTTGGACCCAGCCACATCCGACATGCGTGGGGCGACGCTCTGGCCTCCACTGTGCATGCGGTTCCAGTTGGAGCGCTGTCCTTTGACCGTAGTAACAAAAGCGGATATCGTCGAGTCTAAGTAGTGAACACTTGAACAATACGTCACTCCGCGACCGTTGGCTAAGGCACTATTTCATATGACTCCGTACCTGTAAAAGGACCATTTCGTCAATCCAACTCTGGCCCCAATGCCTCGTGCTCATCCTCAGCTTGAAACGGAAATGAAGCCTTTGAAAGATCACAACTTCATGTGCACAATCCCACACCAACAAGTCAAGAATCTGAGGGTGTGACTACCCGATCGATGTAGCATGGTATTTTCCCAGTCCTGCAGTTGCGCAGCCTGCACCCGGCGACCCCGGACCCAACAGAGTGATTGCTTGGCTACTTAACCACCTTCGACTCGATCCAAATCCTCATCTTCGAGAGGGCTTCCAAATCGCAAGTCATTTAATGCTCCACCTCTCTTCATGCATGTACGGTTCAAGGAACAAGGAACATAAGTCCGACCTCAATATACCTATCGGAGCAACCGATTGCATGCTTTCCAGAACTGCCAGGCGCCTTCACGGGCAATTAGTCTTCTGCAGTCAGCTATCCGGTGTGGCTATTAGCAGAGGAACGTCAGCCCATTGGAAAACTGAGCCACAAAGTGTTTTATATCTCATGTGATCCTTCTGAACCTTGGTTCTCTTTGCTCTCTGCCCAACCCCTGAGCTCGGTCCGGAGCTCAGCCCGAAATTGGCTGGTCCAATTTGACGATGAACCCCTGGGATGTCAGATATGCGTTCGAGGTTCGAGGAAAAAAGGGACTCGGACTAGCAGGTGATTTCTGTCAAGCTATGGAGCGGTCGACCAAGCCATTGTTTAAGGCGCGTACACCTAATGAGTGCGCAACGTATAGAATCCCGAGCACTCATGCCAGTTAAATGGATCCGCAGCTATGTTAATCGTCTTGGGGACATTTCAATTTACCCCACGAACGGTTCCTCTCCAATATGACACTTCTCAGGGACTTCGACAGGTACGCGATAAGGTTCAGCGCGGGTATCAAGAATCATCAAAGTCAGTGCCTGCTGCGACTATAAATATTAATGATGGTTCCTGTGGCGATCGCCCGTTCTTTTTTTCATTTGGGGCACCGGAGCTAATTAAGGTACGATTTTGGGATAAGGCGGCCTACAACGATTGTTGTAGTTGAGGTGAATCAAGTCTCTGGACCGGTGATTGATCGAGATCTTGGCTCACTTTGTTGGTATCTCTCCAGGTCAAGGAAGAAGTGGAGGCCGCTGCACTGTTCCGTGAAACAAAATATGGGGGAATGGCGAGAATCATTTGAAAACTCTATGTTTCTATTCATAGCTAGAGGTCCCGCTTTTATACGGTAAGCACGCCTCAACGGTTACCAGATCTATGAGTACGTTGTGAGTAAACGATATCTAATCTATGGGTAGGAGACTCCGTAGCGGGGGATTGTCCGCATGTACAATGAAATCATGCATGTCGGAGGTCGCTCCACCCATCCTTATTGACTCGGTCGGCGCGGAAGGCAATTGGATCTCCGTGAGACAATCAAAAACCTCTCCACCAGAATCCCTCGCGTACGATACACATAAATCATGGTTTGCAAGGTACCTGCCCACCCAGTATGGAAAGGCCGTGATATATAGAGCAGACAATAGTTCCGCCCCTGCGGTTGTCTAGAACACGGTCTGGACGTGAATATTTAGTGTGAGTTGCAGCATGCGTTGCTCTCCAGGTGACAGCTGATAGACGAGCGCCAAACACTTGGACCCAATTCAATATCGGGCATGTTAATTCCTCCCCAAAAAATATCAGCATTGGTACATACTGCGCCGATTGCACATCACAGTCTTGTCTTTATGGTCGGTACGACGCACAGGTATGTCTCAACATCAGCGAGGTGATATCCCATCCAAAATCTGACTGAATGATATGATCCGGGTATGGAAAAATATAGTTTTTCACTACAAAAGCGTCCTGGTCAGTGGGGAATCAGACTACGAGCAGAATATTGATCCCTGTTATTTGCACCCTTCAACGAACGCAATTCGTTTCATCGTATTTCCCCTTTCCCCGCTGCGCAGCGACGTTCATGCGTGTTCGAAAGAGGGCATTCCAAACCAAGTTTTTCAGCACATCCAATAGGGCATAGTAGAACAGGTAGTGAGTGCAAGAGTTAGCCTACCGTGTCCATGGTTGTGGAGAACTCGATCTCGTCATCTCGAGGGTTAAGAAGGATTTCACATTCAATAATTCTATTGCACTCGAACTACTCAAGGAATAGTGAGAAGTCGGGAGTAGTTACAAAACAGCACACACACAATGGCATCACTCGTCCGTGATAAACTCGTCGCAGAGCGCATCAAAGGCATCAAATGTAATAGAATTGCTGCTACCATCAAAGGATGGTACAAGCCGACCTGCGACTAGCGTCATTGCACGTCTAAACCATTTCAATTGTGTCGTATCGGGAATCCATTCTTCAGGTTCGCGGGCAAGAATGGTAGAACCATCATACGCCATGAGCCGGCGCTTCTCGGCAAGACCATAGTAAGATAAGCTGCCATAAAAGTTGTCAACGATATCGCGCTTGTAGTCAACCTTGTCCGATCCTTGGAGGCTCTCTTGATGGTGAAGCATAATAGCGTAGGTTAAGGCCCAAATCATCGACTCAAGATCGTCCCCCGCTCCTGGGACAAAATCAAGTTCGGAGGGTGCGACAATCACTGGGTTTTTAGTGGCCTTATCCACGAGTTTGTAGTATGCTGCGAGAGACCTTAGGAGAGAAACGCTCATAAATATAGCAGTTCCCTATACCATTCCGATTTTAGCAGGTCTCACAATGAGGCTCAAACAAGGCTCACCGTTCGGAGTGCTCCCCGTTTGCTTGACGCAACCTTGTCATACCATTCCGGGTATAATTTCTTGATGACCTCCAGGTCCACCTTAGCAAGGTCGAGGTCGCTGACAAATCCGGCGACCTCCCCTGGCATACCAAGAAACAGGTTGCCAAGACTAATATCCCCGTGAATAATGCCACGGCCATGAAGTGCCCGAAGTCCTACAAAGGTGTCAGAAGGAAACGTTGGGCAAATAGACTGAGCATACCGCTGTTCATTTTCTTCGCTGCACGCATAAGTTGAGAAAAAGTCACAAACCGGTGTAGCTTGCCTCCATGGCTGGCAAGGACTAGCCGGTGGAGAACGGGGTCATCCTTCTCATTGATTGGCTCCCCGAACCCTTTACGGTGGCTGGACACTTTGATCATTTCGTTCGGCTGTTGAGGATCGAATACGTCCCCGCCATCAACAAACTGTGCCACGCCCTCCAGGTCGGTCAAATGAGAGGTCCGTTCCTGCGTGGGACTGTAGATCATCTTGTAGACTGTCGATTCGGGCAAGCGTGCGCAGGCCCGCCACGCATTGTTCAGAATGAAGGTCTTGGTGCCGCGTTTACCAGACGCCTCGGGATCTCCTTCAAGCACAGCAACCCAGACAAACGTTCCACGGCCAATGAGGCTGGCCGACTGCCAGAGTGGCGGTCCCTGCGTGATGTATGTAGACCCGCCAACCGTGACCCGAAACTCTGGAAAGTGCTCCCAGCTCCCGAGCGCGTGAAGAGGCACAACGGTCCTGTCAAGCCTGCGTCGAGGTCTCGTCCGAGTCGACGAATGATACGAATGAACGTCTCCAGGTCCTTGTTGATGTTGTAGTCCTTTGAAACCACTCCGCCGGCACGATCAAAGATAGCGAGGTTGAAGATAGCACCACAAACGGTCAGGTGGACGGAATATCGCATGAAAGGACGAGCTGCAAGGTGAAGGCGGGCCATGTCGGCGAGCTGGACCACTAATCTAGTCAGGGTCGTCCCATCTGCAGGATTGGGTCGATCCGAGCGGTCACGCTTGACCTCGAGCAAGACCGCAAAATGACGCCACAGACACCAGTCCCGTAGAACGGAATGATCAACCAACGCAAGATCAGGTCGACGTTTTTCGAGCGCGTCGGTTTTGCCTTTCTTGTTGCCATCGCGGGCGGAATGCTGCTTCATGGAGGAGCGGCGCGCCTTCGAAGGACCAGGAATATCCGCGTCGCCTTCGTCATCCCTGGGGTAAGAGCGCTTGGTGCCAATCACGGAATTGTTGTCGAAATCGTTGTAGTCCGTGGGCATCCCAGGAATAAATAGACCAGGGTCGGTGCGCGGAATGATGCTGTGGACGTCGAGCCACATACGGTTAATACGTCGGGCAAAGTTGGTGTCACTAGTGGGCTTGGAGGAAGTACGATCGTCATTGCTGTCCTTCTCATCACCCTCATCCTTGTTGTGTGCATGCTTTTCGTCGGTCTTCGCGTCGTCCTCCGCGTCATCCTCCGAGTCGTCAATATAGTCGGTGATGGTGCCCAACAGACTGCGCTACTCGAAGTATGAGTATTAGAAGCATGGATAGCGGTTTCGGCGTACCAGCGGGTTGTACATTTCGCTTTCAAATTGAACGGTCTGGGAGTGGACAGCAGTAAGGAAGTCCATAATTTCTTGATCCTTTGAAATATAATCCTTTATATTCTTGACAAGATCGTCGCTAACTTCATCGGGCTTGACCAACACATCGACAATGTTTGGGTCGTTAAAGGAAACGCGAGTAGCAAGAATAGTCTTGAGATTTGATTTGGCATCATTGATGTTGGTAGTGGAGGTATAATGGGACGTTGGGTGACTGGGGGTGCGGCCCAAATCCGATTCGTGTTGGATAGACGTCAAGCGTGGATGTTTAGGCGTGGAGGGTCCTTCCATGTTAGAGGGGGTGGTAGAAGAGATAAGGTGTAAAGATCACCTGAAAGCCTCGGTATAAGTACGTTTCCCCATTCTCTTTGGATGTGGCCAGGGTCAGGAAGCGAACAATGGTAAGGTAACGTGGTGCAAACGAAGTGGTGGCACGTGGTAGCATCTCAGAACCATTTCGGCGCACCATAAGCCAGACTGACTCAGTTACGAGTGAACAAAAATGCGGCCGTACGGTGTCTCTGAATACTTACTCTTCACAGAGGACTCTATCGTAGTGGTTAGGGGTATGCTACGTGCGACTTGTGTGCAATAGTTGTTCAAGGTGATGACCTCCCAACCTGACTTGCCAGACTGGCCGGAGAGCTCGGCGTCTTGGGCCGCAGACATGAGGCAGACTGTCGAGAAGTCAGGTTCAGGGTCGCATTATGGCGTATTTCCTCTTCGGTATACTTAGAACAATGCCTCATCAATCGATGCGATGGAGGTATGGTGGTAAATGACCCCTTCATCAGTACTCCCTAGTAAAAAGCGCGCATGGCGCCCATTTTCACGTGTTTTCATTCAGCAAATCATGGGACCTTGTTTGAAAGCACGAACGGCATGTTCCAACACTTCCACGAACCATGACATTCGTATGGTGCTGGTCAGGTACACGAACAACATGGTGCGAACGAAGTTGTGACATACGGCAGCGTCTCAAAGCCATTTCAGGGCTGACTGACGCAACTACAAGTGAACAAAAATCCAGCCGGAAGGCGGCTCTGTTCACATATGACTGTATCGCAATGGTGAAGAGTATGTTAAACGCGACCTGTGTGCAATCATTATTCAAGGCGATGACCTCCCGACTAGACTTGGTAGTCTGGCTGGAGAAGTCGGCGTTTCGGGATGCCGCAGACGTGAGGCAGACTGTCGAGAAGACATTTTCGCGGTTGCATTACGAGATATCTCACAGCAAGGGTCGAATACCCCGTCGATCGATGCGATGACCCACGTCGAGATACGGTGGCAATGTCCCTCCTTATCGATAAGCGACGGCGGGTTGACTTTAAAGGGATATCCTATAGCATTCTTGTACTTCAGGCTCGAATTAGCTAAGATGCATGATAAATAGGACATAAAATTAGGGCGGTTTTCTTCGATTGCCCTCCAGAGACAGTTGCACTTTCAGCATACATGCACATCGTATCCAGTATTAGTGCCGTGCCGTCTGAGGTAGAATAATGAATGGGTGAATATTCCCAAACTCTGCACAACGCGTGTCGCGGCTTCCTTGATACCTGCAAAATCACCTCATACCAGCACTTTGGTGGGCTGAGATGAGCCTGTGACAAGACGTTCTATTTCTTAGAGGGAAACGTGTTCTTGACTTGAGGGAATATTAATGAAGGGGAATGTTAGTACCGAAAGGCCTATTGGTAAATTCAAACTCACGGCCCTTCACGCACAGTGGATTACCATCTACCGGACCACTGCTACATAGTTGTCAGAACCCAGGATATCTCATCAGACGACATCGGCCAGGAGCATCACATGGCCACCTCTAGGTTATATGAAGTCTCGATTGTGCCCTTACATACCCCAATAAACATGATGCGTTTCATCGCAATCCCGGTTCGGCAGAGCTGCCAACGTTATTGTCCCTTCCTCTCTACGGTGGCCAGCTCCCGCGTGTTTGAAGGAGTTCATTCTTCACCATGCTTACCAGCACATCTAAAAAGGGCATACCCGAGTAGTATCGCGGCCGTGGGTGTGAAGACATTGATCTCGTTATCTCGAGGATTAAGAGTGGTGCGTCCTACTGGATTCAAAACTCAACTGGTCGGCACAACACGAAAGAGTCAGGGGAAATGCTATAAAATTTACGGCCGCTTTCAGAAGATACACCAAGGCTGCCTCCGGCATACGACCAACTGAGGCATTAAAGCTATACAACGCGGTGGCGATCCCACGAATATGCTACGCTTCTGATGTTTGGTACAAACCCCCACACAGAAACGACACGGAGGCCAAAATAAGAAAAGGTACGGTGAAACTGACCAAGCAGCTCGAGGCGATCCAACGACAAGCGGCAATATCCATCATCAGAGCCATGAGGACTACGGCTGGCGACGAGGCAATAGTTCATGCTAACATCAAGCCAATTGCGATTCAACTCAAGGAAACGGTACTCAAATCATATGCTAGGTTCACAACAAGACCTTCATCCCACCCCCTCTATCCGGCTATTCAGAAAACCGCCAAACGCTCGGTAAGAAGACACAAAACGGCCCTACACCTCCATGCGGAATCCAGCAAACTCAAACTGACAGCAATGGAAACCATAACTGCCACAAGAGCCCCTCCGGGAACAACCAGCCCACACACCTTTCGGATAGCGACAAGCAAGGACGAGTCGATAAAATGGGATACAGATAATTTTGACAACAGGGTTATGATATACACTGATGGCTCTTGCTACAGGAACGTGGTAGGGGCTTCGGCGGTGCTATACGTTAACGGGATCGAAATAGACAACCTCAAATGTCAACTCGGGCCGGCACGCGAACACACGGTATTCGAAGGGGAACTAGTCGGCATCATCCTGGGAACGCACCTGGCCACGAAATATCCTACGCTGCACACCTCTATCAACTACAGCATCGACAACCAGGCCACCTTGAAATCAATGCAGAACAACTCAAGACAACCCGTGCAGTACTTAATAGACGAAATCCACAGATGCACAAACGAGCTTCAACTCTTCCTGGACGACAAGCGAAGACAAGATCTGATACATCCTCGGCCGAACGACCTGGACGCAAATTGGGGCACACAACTATCTTTCACATGGGTCGCGGGGCACATGAACTCTACTGGTAACGAGCGGGCTGACGTTTTGGCCAAAGAAGCAGCAGAATTCGGCTCCAGTCCAGAAAACGACCTCCCTATCTTCCTCCGCCGCCAACTCCCAATAAGCATTTCAGCAGTCAAACAGGAAATCAGCATGAAAATCAAGATACTCACAAAGGAATGGTGGAAGAAATCACCCAGATTCAAGAAGACACGACGCATTGACCCCTCATTCCCCTCAGACAAATATACCACGATAACGAGCTCTCTCAACCGTAGACAAACTAGCATACTGACCCAATTACGAACAGGCCATGCCCCTATCAACGCGCATCTACACAGGATCTGAAAAAACAATACGCCAAACTGCCCACAAGCTACCTGCAGAGGAATAACGGAAGACAAACATCACCTACTGTTCACCTGTCCATGCTACGTACACGAAAGATATCAACTTACGCAAAGAATTGGAAAGAACGCTTTCAACTCAAACAAACTACTCGCCGATGAGAAGATCATCCCCCACACACTCAACTACCTCAACAAGATCGGACGATTCAAACACATCTACGGAGATATCGCACCCAGACCAGAGAGATAAAAGAGACGTTAGCGCAACGCGCCTTGCCCTAATAGGGCAACTGTCGAAAATACCAAATCTAGTAGTAAAACCACGGAAGTTCTACTGGACCGTGTCTAATTCCTTCTGCCAGGGAGCAACGGGTCCTTTAGTTACTTAGCTTACAACACATCCAACGAATCGTGTAACATAGACTAGCTCTTAGCACGTAAAATTGGATTACCAAAAAAAAAAGAAAAAAAAAAAAGAAAAAAAAAAAAAGAGTGGTGCACATCCAATATTTCTATTGTAATCCACTACTCAAGGCATGGTGAGGAGCTACAAATCAATGCACATGCAATGGCATCACTCGTCCGTGATAAACTCGTCGCAGAGCGCATCAAAGGCATCAAATGTAATATCCTTGATGCTACCATGAAGGATTGGCATAAGCCGACCTGATACTAGCGCCATTGCCTTTCTAAACCATTTACATTGTACCGGGTCGGGAATCCATCCTCCTGGTTTGTGGGAGCGAGGATAGTTAGTACTGAACATCATGTGAATACGCTTCTGTACGAGTCCAGAGTACGACAAGCTGCCGTAAAGCTCGTCAACGGTTTTGAGCTTGTACCAAACCTTCTTGAACCCTTGGAGGCCTTCCTGATGTCGAAGCATAAGGGCATAGGTCAGGACCCAGATCATCGACTCAAGATCGGCCCCTGGTCCTGGTATGAAGTTGAGCTCCCCAGGCACGTCAATGGTTGGGTCTATAGCCGCATCTTCCACGTCGCCGTAGTGACGTCTGAGAGCCGTTAGGAGAGGAATGCTCATAAAGTTTGCAGTTCCCTTTTCCATTCCGATTTTAGCAGATCTCACAACAAGGCTCAAATGAGGCTCACCGTTCGGATTGGTCCCCGTTTGCTTGATGCGACCTCGTCATACCATTGCGGGTATAACTTCTCAATGACCTCCAGGTCCACCTCGGCCAGGTCGAGATCACCGACAAATCCAGCGATCTCCCCTGTCATGCCAAGGAACAGATTGCCAAAACTGATATCCCCGTGAGTAATCCCACGCTCATGAAGTGCCCGAAGTCCTACAAGGGTGTCAGAAAGGGATGTTGGGCAAATCCACTGAGCATACCGCTGTTCATTTTCTTTGCTGCACGCATAAGTTGAGAAAAAGTCACAAACTCATGTAGATTGCCTCCATGGCTGGCAAGGACTAGTCGGTGGAGAACACGATCATCGTCCTCACTGATAGGCTTCCCGAACCCTTTACGGTGACTGGACACCTTGATCATTTCGTTTGGTAGTTGAGGATCGAATATGTCCCCACCATCGACAAACTGTGCCACTCCGTCCAAGTCGGTCAGATGAGAGGTCGGTTCATTCGTGGCACTGTAGATCATCTTGTAGACTGTCGATTCGGGCAAGCGTGCATACACCCGCCACGCAGTCTTCAGAATGAAGGTCTTGGAGTTGCCTTTGCCAGACTCCTCGGCATCTCCTTCAAGCGCAGCAACCCAGACGGAGGTCCCGCGGCCAACAAGGCTGGTGGACTGCCAAAGTGGCAGTTCCTGCGTGACGTATGTAAACCCACCAATCGAGACCCGAAACTCTGGGAAGTGCTCCCAGCTCCCGAGCGCGTGAAGAGGCACAACGGTCGGGTCAAGCCCCAAGTCGTATGCGTCGAGGTCTCGTCCGAGTCGACGAATGATACGAATGAATGTCTCCAGGTCCTTGTTGATGTTGTAGTCCTTTGAAACCACTCCGCCAGCACGATCGAAGATAGCGAGGTTGAAGATAGCACCACAAACGGTCAGGTGGACAGAATATCGCATGAAGGGGCGAGCAGCAAGATGAAGACGGGCCATGTCGGCAAGCTTGGCAGCCAATTTGGTCAGCGTCGTCCCATCTGCCGGATTGGGTCGATCGGAGCGGTCACACTTGACCTCGAGCAAGACTGCGAAATGACGCCAAAGACACCAGTCCTGTTGAGGTTCTTGAGAGGAACGATCGACCAATACAAGATCAGGTCGACGCTTCTCGGACGCATCGATATTGTCTTCCTGGTAGCCATCTCGGGCGAATTGTTGCTCCTTGGAGAGGCGGCGCGCCTTCGAGGGACCAGGTCCATCCGCATACCCTTTGTCACCGTCGGAGGGAGAACGCTTGGTGCCAATCACGAAATCCTCGAGATCGTTGTAGTCCGTAGGCATCCCAGGAATAAACAGACCAGGGTCGGTGCGCGGAATGATGTTGTGAACGTCGAGCCAAGTACGGTTAATACATCGGGCAAAGTCGGTGTCACCAGCGGGCTTGGAAGGAGTATGATCGTCGTTGCGATCCTTCTCGTCGTCGGTTTCCTTGTTATGGGTGTGCTTTGTGTCAGTCTTCGCATCGTCCTCCGAGTCGCCCTCATTATAGCTAGTAATGGTTTCCAACAATGTGCACTACTCGAATAATGAGTATTCAAAGCATGGGTATCGAATCCGACATACCAGCGGCTCGTACATGTCGCTTTCAAACTCAACGGTCTGGCAGCGGACAGCACTAAGGAAGTCCATAATATCTTGATCCTTCGAAATGTAATCCTTTATATTCTTGACAAGATCGTCGCTAACTTCATCAGGCTTGATTAACACATCGAGGATGTTCGGGTCGTTAAAGGATACACGAGTAGCGAGAATAATCTTGAGATTTGCTTTAGCATCATTGACGTCGGTGGACGTGGAGGGATAAATGGAATGCAAGTCCCTGGGATCGAGTGCGGCCCAAATCCGAGTCGCGTTGGATAGATGTTAGGCGTGGAGGGACCTTCCATGTTAGAGCGGGTGGCATGAGAGATAGGGAGTGAAAATTACCTAAAAACTTCGTGCCAAGTACGTTTATTCGCCATTCTCTTTGGATGTGGGCGGGGTCAGGAAGTAGACAATGGTGAGGCAACGTGGTGCAAACAACGTTGTGATACGTGGCAGGACCTCATATTTTGGCATCACATGCCAGGCTTACGCAGCTGCTGGTGAACAAAAGTCCGGCCGTACGGCGTCTTCGAATGCCCGTTCTTCACAGGGGACTCTACCGAAGTGGCGAAGAATATGATAAACGCGTGATCATTGTTCCAAGGCAGTGACCTCCCAACCAGGCTTCGCAGACTGACCGGGAAGTCGGCATTATGGGGAGGCAGACTGTCAATAAGTCAGGTCCGGGATTGCATTGCATTATGTTTGTTGGTGTACTCACAAGAATATCTCATCAATCGATGCGATGAGGTATGGTGGCAAATGACCTTCCTTCATAGGCATTCTCCAATTATTGGACAGCAGATTGTGACATACCCGTGTTATATGGTACCTATTTTCACTTGTTTACATTCAACAAATCATAGAACCCGATTTGAGTTCATGAAACACGAACACGTCCCAAAACTCCCGCCCACGGATTAGGGTCGTTCAAAGGGTGCTGGTCAGGTACAATGCCTTGTACGAACAGCATGGCGTGAACAAAGTTGTGACATACGGTAGCATCTCAGGGCCATTTCAGGGCACCACACACCTGACTGACGCAACTACAAGTGAACAAAAATCCAGCCGGAAGGCGTCCCCGTCCACATACGACTGTATCGCAATGGTGAGGAGTATGTTAAGCGCGACCTGTGTGCAATCATTATTCAAGGCGACGACCTCCCAACCAGACTTGACAGTCGATCTGGGTGGAGAAGTTGGTGTCTCCGGATGCCGCAGACATGAGGCAGACTGTCGAGAATACATTTTCGCGGTTGTATTACGAGATATCTCACAGCGAGGGTCGAATACCCCGTCGATCGATGCGATGACCCATTTCGCCCATTTAGTGATACGGTGGCAATGTCCCTCCTTCATCGATAAGCGACGGTGGGTTGACTTTAAAGGGATATCCTATAGCATTCTTGTACTTCAGGCTCGAATAAAATGCATGATAAACAGGACATAAATTTAGAGCGGTTTTCTTCGATTGCCCTCCAGAGACAGTTGCACTTTCAGCACACATGCACATCGTATACAGTATCAGTTCAATGCCGTCTGAAGTAGAATAGTGAATGGTGTGAAATATTCCCAAAACTCTGCACAACGCACAACATGTGTCGCGGCTTCCTTGATCCCCGCAAAAGTCACCTGATACCAGCACTTTGGTGGGCTGAGATGAGCCTATGGCAAGGCGTTCTATTTCTTGGAGGGAAACGTGTTCTTGACTTGAGGAAGTATCAATGAAGGGGAATATACTGAAAGGCCTATTGGTAAATTCAAACTCATGGCCCTTCACGCGCAGTGGATTACCATCCACCAGACCACTGCTACATAGTTGTCAGAACGTAAACCAGGATATCCCATCAGACAACATCGGCCAGGAGCATCACATCCACTTCTAGATTATATGAAGGCTCGATTGTGCCCTAAAGTTACATACCCCAATAAACATGATTCGCAATCCCGGTTCGGCAGAGCCGCCAACGCTATTAATATTGCCCCTTCCTCTCTACGGCGGCCAGCTTCGGTGTGTTTGAAGGAATTCATTCTTCACCAGGATTACGTACCAGCACATCTAAAAAGGGCATACTCGAATAGGTAGTATCACGGCCGTGGGTGTGAAGACATTGGTCTCATTATCTCGAGGATTAAGAGTGATGCACATCCAAAATTTCTATTGTAATCCACTACTCAAGGTATGGTGAGGAGCTACAAGTCAATGCACACACAATGGTATCACTCGTCCGTGATAAACTCGTCGCAGAGCGCATCAAAGGCATCAAATGTAATATCCTTGGTGCTACCATGAAGGATTGGCAGAAGCCGACCTGATACTAGCGCCATCGCCTTTCTAAACCATTTACATGGCACCGGGTCGGGAATCCATTGTTCTGGTTCGTGGGAGAAGTGATAGCCACTGAACATCATGGAAATACGCTTCTGTTCGATTCCAGAGTACGACAAGCTGCCGTAACGCTGATCAACGGTTTTGAGCTTGTACCAAACCTTCTTGAACCCTTGGAGGCCTTCCTGATGTCGAAGCATAAGGGCATAGGTCAGGACCCAGATCATCGACTCAAGATCGGCCCCTGGTCCTGGTATGAAGTTGAGCTCCCCAGGCACGTCAATGGTTGGGTCTATAGCCGCATCTTCCACGTCGCCGTAGTGACGTCTGAGAGCCGTTAGGAGAGGAATGCTCATAAAGTTTGCAGTTCCCTTTTCCATTCCGATTTTAGCAGATCTCACAACAAGGCTCAAATGAGGCTCACCGTTCGGATTGGTCCCCGTTTGCTTGATGCGACCTCGTCATACCATTGCGGGTATAACTTCTCAATGACCTCCAGGTCCACCTCGGCCAGGTCGAGATCACCGACAAACCCAGCGATTTCCCCTGTCATGCCAAGGAACAGATTGCCAAAGCTAATATCCCCGTGAGTAATCCCACGCTCATGAAGTGCCCGAAGCCCTACAAAGGTGTCAGGAAGGGATGTTGGGCAAATCCACTGAACATACCACTGTTCATTTTCTTTGCTGCACGCATAAGTTGAGAAAAAGTCACAAACTTATGTAGCTTGCCTCCATGGCTGGAAAGTACTAGTCGGTGGAGAACACGGTCATCGTCCTCACTGATCGGCTTCCCGAACCCTTTACGGTGACTGGACACCTTGATCATTTCGTTTGGTAGTTGAGGATCGAATATGTCCCCACCATCGACAAACTGTGCCACTCCATCCAAGTTGGTCAGATGAGAGGTTGGTTCATTCGTGGCACTGTAGATCATCTTGTAGACTGTCGATTCGGGCAAGCGTGCATACACCCGCCACGCAGTCTTCAGAATGAAGGTCTTGGAGTTGCCTTTGCCAGACTCCTCGGCATCTCCTTCAAGCACAGCTACCCAGACGGAGGTCCCGCGGCCAACAAGGCTGGTGGACTGCCAAAGTGGCAGTCCCTGCGTGACGTATGTAAACCCACCAACCGTGACCCGAAACTCTGGGAAGCGCTCCCTGCTCCCGAGCGCGTGAAGAGGTACAACAGTCCTGTCAAGCCCCAAGTCATATGCGTCGAGGTCCCGTCCGAGTCGACGAATGATACGAATGAACGTCTCCAAGTCCTTGTTGATGTCGTAGTCCTTTGAAACCACTCCGCCGGCACGATCGAAGATAGCGAGGTTGAAGATAGCGCCACAAACGGTCAGGTGGACAGAATATCGCATGAAGGGGCGAGCAGCAAGATGAAGACGAGCCATGTCGGCGAGCTTGGCAGCCAATTTGGTCAGCGTCGTCCCATCTGCAGGATTGGGTCGATCCGAGTTGTCACACTTGACCTCGAGCAAGACTGCGAAATGACGCCAAAGACACCACTCCTGTTGAGGTTCTTGAGAGGAACGATCGACCAATACAAGATCAGGTCGACGCTTTTCGGGCGCATCGGTATTGTCTCGGGCGAATTGTTGCTCCTTGGAGAGGCGGCGCGCCTTCGAGGGACCAG
>Ga0307515_10012376_pt1 | contig 16054 bp, 14 predicted proteins | sample 17_EM_MG_FD_194513 | JGI IMG/M metagenome (GOLD analysis project Ga0307515, IMG submission 194513) | Populus trichocarpa ectomycorrhiza microbial communities from riparian zone in the Pacific Northwest, United States - 17_EM | ecosystem: Host-associated > Plants > Roots > Unclassified | place...
CAATTCAGAAAAATGCTAAGTGATGAAACGGAAAAACAGCAAAACAAAAGAAATAACAATTAAAATAAATTTGATATAAAAATAATTTCAAATCAACGCTCAAGGATGAAATTAAAAAATAATTAGGAAAAGGATAAAAAAGACAAACAACAATTAAAAGAATGAGGACCGAATTTGATATAAAACTAAATGAAACCAAATGGTGAGGGGCAAAATTGAAGAAAAAAAATCAATAAAAAAAGGTATAAAACAAAATAAATAGCAATAAAAAGAAAGATGACCAGATTAAAAAAAAATGACATTTATATTTTGGCAAAGGGAAGAAGAGACAAAAATAAGGGAGTAGAAAAAAGTCAATTGGAGCCAAAACACCATGCCACTATGCACATGCGCGACACCAAATGAAAGATGACGGCAATGCGCTTCCAATATCGCCCTGGAAGGCTGTGTTTGGATGAGGGATGATGCCACATGCATCGCTCGAAGGGCACGAGAGTCGCCCACTAGCTGGCGCGTGCCTTGCACGTGTTAATATTTTTGTTTTGATAATATTTATATTAATCAAAAGACCAAATCACCTCCGGTTAACTTATTTATTACATAAAAACCAATATAAAAAAGATAAAAAAAACCATTAGATGTAAGTTTATCATATTTTTTTTTTGTTTTGAAGGGTAATATAATCTTTATAATGTACTTCAAAATGAAAAAAAAATCGAATTGTCTTTTGTGCACCCTTATAATTTTTTTTTGCTTTTTAGAGAAATATACTCATTATACTATGCATTTAAAAGAAAAAAAAACCGAATAGTCTCAAATCAATTTAGTAATGACTAATGAATTATTATAAAAAGATCATTTTACCCTAAACACCAAGACTATTGTTTTGTTTTTCGTTGGAAGAGCAAAATGATAATTACATAAATTATTATGGTGGATAGTAATTTGTGTTTAAGTGCACAGTAAATTATTCAATAATGTGTTTTTTGTGTGTGTAATATTCAAGAAGTGAATGCATAAGGAGGATGTAGGATGAGTCTTTACAATTGTTCAAAGAATTTATTACCTTGAAACAACCAGATTAATGAAGGGTTGAGGTGAGCCACAAGGGTAGGATTTATAGTTAAGGAACAAAATAAAATTAATATTTTTTTTAGATTTACTTTTATAATAGAAAAAACTATTTTAACAACATCCTGTAATTTAGTTCAAATACTTTAATTTAAAAAAATCAATAAAAATATAATTTTAAAAATGATATCTTGAACTTATGCTAACACTTCACATCATCTCAAAAAAAAATCAACAAAAAATATTGGATTATTTACAAAATTGTTATTATTTTTTTATTTAATAACTAAAAAAACATTGTAATATTAATATTACAACTTTTCTATTAAACTAAAACTTGATATTTCATCAAACACTTTGTAAATCAACCCCAATTTTATAATTCTCATCAACACAAACCTAATAGAAATGGAAAGTCTTGCATTCTCCGGGGATAAGAGAATCCATCTATTCAAAACTCACAGCAGGTACGATTATAAATACTGACAATACCAAGGTCATGGTTTCAGGGTAGTAGCGGAGGACATTGTCTTCAACCCATTTGCGTGCTGCGGTCTTAGCCTTGATTCAAGCTATCAAAGGTGTTGTTAAAATGAACTTGAGCACACAAGTCATGGTAAGAGACTCCTGTTTACATATCCCATAACTACGAGGGATTTCTAAAACAAGGAAGAACATAGCTAGAAGTTCATGGCATGGAAAGTTTTTCCTTACAGATCAAGGCATCTAGCCATCTGCAAAACTGGCATTACTTCACATCATTTTGGGATCGACAGAGCCATAATCCCCATGTTTCCTAGATAATGGACACTAATACCGAAGAGACAGAGTGAGTTTTCAAGTTGGAGCAAGGGGCCATGTAGGTTTATAGGATATGGGCTGAAGAAATAAAGGGTTTTAATATCCGAGATTGTTTCATGCAAGGTTTGACCCTAAGGAAAAACATAAAGGAGAATAAAAATCCATGAAGCTTACTGCAACGGATTTGGAATAGAGCCTTAGTTGAATTAAGAAGATGAAGCACAAAACGTTAATAGAGTATATATTCAACTATGACAGACCAAGTTCTCCATGTACTGGTAAATAAAGCAACCGATATCTTGTAGAACAATATTGAGAAAGGGAATAAAAAAAGAATTGATTCAAAATTCCCATAAAAAGATATATCTTGTTTCCAACAATGAGAAAGGAAAAAAAGTCAGTTTCTGTTCTCCTTTGAGAGAAAAATGCACAGAGAAGGATTTCAATACGTAGCTTTCATTATATTCTTCCCTGATCAATCACTTTCTTCCTTTAATTAAATCCTTTCGCTCTATTTCGTAACTTCGTTCAATTCATCGAGCTTTCCCTGCAAAAAGGCAAAATCATCTTCATTCAATTCCTAGAAGTTCTACCAGGAGTTGCAAGCAAGGGATACAATTATGCTTTGGGCGGCAGTCTAAAGATGCAGCTGGAGATAGATAACAAGGAAAAACTAAAGAGAGAATAAAAAATAAAAGAAAAGCTTTTGAAATTAAATTTGTTTTATTTGATTAAGAGTGGTGGTAGGAAGTTAGGTTTTCATTATTCGGACATGTAGATGGAAAAGAAAAAGAAAAAGAAAGAAAAAGTAATATTGTAGCTTGTCAGATAAAAAACTAAAAAAATAGTGTCTTTACTATGCGCTTAACTCACAAATAACTATGGATTTCAATCATGATTTTTTTTTTATTTTGATTATCAAACTTTTTTTATCTGCAATTTGAGTTTTAAGTGGTTAAATTGATGATCATTTTAGGTCTAATTTGTTAAGGATGAGAAAGACCAGAAGACAGAGGATTAAAATAAAAAAAAGAAAAAAGAAAACTAGAAGGCACTTTCAAAATTGTGGTGAAAAGTTAACTTTGATCCTTACTTTCCACTAGATGCATTTTCAGTCCCTTTTGTTTTTTAAAACTCACTTTTGATCCAAAAATTTAATTTTTTTTTTAATTTTCAATCCCAAGGTTTGAGAGAGGAGAGACATACTCGCTAGATACCAATTAAAGAGAGAGGAAATCATCATTGTCATTGATTTCAACCATGAAAACGGTTGACCTTGGTGTTAACTGATTTCATTTAATATGAAGAGTTCCACTTTGGTGTTCTTTGACTTTCACCTTTCTTGAGATGGTAGATCTAGGGTTAGGAAGTTTTTGGAATTCTGAGTTTTTTGATCGATTTTTGAGTTATTTAAGTCCATATACGAGTTTATTAAAGTTTCTAAGGTGTTTTACTTTATTTTTTTAAATATTTTTTGGGTAAAACAAATATCGAAAAATAAGTTTTTGAATACAAAATATCCTAACCATGACGTTTCAGTGACCCTTTGGTCACCAAAATCTAGGCCAATAGATGATGCAATATTTGTGTTTTTTTTTAAAAAATTAAAAAAGGACAACATGTTATTTGCCCGCTAATATAAAAACACAAAAAGGCATGATGCACAAGCCAAACATATTTCTAATCATTCAGGCACACAAGGTCATATACCTGACCTGTTTTGTTTTTTTTTACATACATTTTACACTTAGGTCCATTAAAGTAGATTGGTTAAAAATAATTTGAAAATTTCTTATTAGATACCATTGAACTTTTAAATTTTCTTACACAACCTTATATATATATATATATATATATATATTAGAAAGTGCTTTTTATGTACAACTCTTCATATTTTTTTTTAATTTTATTTGATTGCTATTTTTTTTGTTTCTTTTCGAGAAAATCATTAGCATAGCAGGCCCACATTACCCGTGTTTTTGGCCTGCCTTACAAGCCAATATTGCCCACATTTATAGGCTCTTTCTTAATGCCCTAAATTATTATATTTCTCCAAATTCATTTAAATAAAATAATTTTTAAACCTGTTTTTGAATAAGACCATGCCTTACACACACACACACACTAACATACCATCTTTTTGTTATCCCATTCATGATTGTTTTTTTTTCTTTTACTTTAAGTTTAACAAAGAGTAATTATAATTTAATAAATGATATTATATTTGATATATTATTTAATTAGATAATCAATTTAATATGTTCAAACTTAGCGTGATAAATTTTTTTTAACATTTCTTGCACTTATTTTTCTCAAATTATTTTATTAAATATAGGCATCATTTTTAATGGCCAATAACTTTATTTGTAACTAACTTAACCTAGGATTGGAAAATTTAATGCCGTACAAGCCGCCTTCCAATAAAGTGACCTTAATCTTTCTACACCCAATGACCTGTTATTGACTTGCAAGTAAGGGAAACATACCTAGTTGGTTACTTTAACAAGATTGTGATGACTCATTCAATGGGTGATTTATACTCCGATAAGGATTTTGAAGAAGTTCATCAACAACTAATATTAGTCGTAAAAATTAGGGAGAACAAAAATCCAGGTGGCTATATTAAGAAAGCCCAAAGAGGCTAAAAATCATATTGATAAAAAAAAAAAAGATCAAAACAACTAATAAAAATAAAATCAAACCTTTTTACTGTCTCCTTAAAGTAACAACAATATTGGTTGTTTCTAAATCAGGAGGACTTTTTAATAAAGGATAAATACAACAAACCAAGCATGATTGATCATGACTAAGGATGGAGTATGTTACTAATGTTATTATAGGTAAAATGTATACTAATCATGGTAAAACTAAAGTATTGATATAAAAAAATCATGATAAACCTCTATCTGAAATGTATAAGTATCCTATTTGTTACACAGTTCAACCTAAAGGAGAAACTTAGGGGGACAAAACAGATTGACATGCGATTGAAAGTCAAGCCCTTTATGCCTAAAAAGCTTTTTGGAAAGGAATGACATAAAAACTAGCTATAATAAAAGTCATTTAAACTCCATGATAACTATGATGAATTGGCTAACAATCACTACACCTTTTAAGACTTTGAAAGAAAGTAGTAATAAGGTTGGCTAACCAAAACTCAGTTTAAAAGAATACAATGTCTAAACACATATGTGAGGAACGATAAAACAATATCCTAACACTATAAAATACAATTACCTTAATTTTTATTTAAATACGAAGTCACAATATAAAAGCTAATAGCTCAGCTCAACATGAATCATAATATAAGATGACCTTTGATCATTGTGACATCATTCCTACGAGGATTGTAGATCAATCAATTATTGCTGATATGAAATAAGGGTGTATTGATGAGAAAAATAGTACACATTCTTTGGTAAAAATTTTCCTAGTATGTTTGTTCTTTACCAAAGTGTTTCTATGTCGTGTTCACTAGCTGGTATTATTTATAGTAGCCATGTTGAGCCAAGTCAGGGTGGATTTACTACATATATTGAGATTTATTTAGTCTTTTGAATGAGAAATTTCTTTAATCTTCTTAAAGGGGAGATTTATTCTTATACACTTTAAATAAATAAATTGTATCCTTCTTCTGGAGGGATTTATTCTTGAAGAATTGAGGATTTTATGGAAAAGATGGATAATTAGATATTAATTGAAGAATTAATAGAAGAACTGCATCCATTTTAATTAGAAATATTCTAAACATCATGCCTAAAATATTAAACATGATTTGTTAAAAATAAACTGATTGGTTAACATGTCAAACATTTAAAAATATAATCAACATTTTGCTAAAACAATGCTCAATTAGCTACATCATTAATGGTCAATTCCTTAGATCAATTTTGGTACTAATATAATGGTGGGATATTTTTTTACTGAGTCTAGAAATAAAAGAATATGAGAGATATTATTTACATAAAATATATACATCCATATATTGACCAGATAAGAATAATAATTGTTCACAACCAAATAGAGAGAGGAAGCATGAAATCTATCATGAACAAGAGTTGTGATTGACAAGGGAAAAGTGATTGACTATGCTGAGTTTAGGTTTGTGTATTAAACCAAAAGCTTCAATCTTATTTATAATAAGAGTTTTTAATAGATTAAACTAGTCAGAATTGCAGAATAGTTATGATTCATCTAATTATCAGCAAATAAAAATTTATATTATATTAGAATTCAATATAAATGCTCCTTATCTAATATGAATAATTTTTTATAGGATTAAAATAAGATATTTAGCTAAAACTTTAATATCTTAACAATATTAATATGTCATTTAGTACCTGGTAAAGATGATCAACCCCATATATGCAAATTTTTTTCTGTAATTTATTCAATTCAATTATTTTCAATTATTGCTTTATTTATAACCTTCATTTATTTCCTTACTTTGTTTATCTTCCTTGCCTTTAATTCCCATTTATTTCTACCTATATATTCTTGCTCTCATATGATGTTACTTAGGATATACACACATTTCTTAAGGTTTAAAATCCTGAAATGCCCATATTTTATTTGATTTCGCAAGGCTGCTACCTATCTTCGCTTAGGATTTAATTCTTGGTTGTTGTTTATCCTTACTAAAAAGAAGAGACAAAAAACAAGTAGTATAATTGATCTAAAAATATTTGATTGAGCAACATATATTAATTTTGATAATCATGTCAATATATATTTTGGCCACCATGATAACAAATTCTTCCTTGTAATCATCCATCAATTGTTTTTTATTAGGCTTCTCTAACTTTTTTTTTCTTATAGAATCTACAATCCCTTTTAATACGCTTATTGTTTCCACAAAGGAAACAATTTCTTTCTTCCTAAGAACATTGTTGGTGTAATTGGAGTAATTAAATTAAAATCAACAAACTTTCTCTTATGAAATTTGTTCTTTCCATTGCCTTTATTTGTCACTATATTGATTTTGAATCCATATTTAATAGCATATTTATTTCATGAATATGATTTTTTTTATCAATTAGAATTTGCTTCAAGATTTGATTCATAATTAGATATTCATTAGAGCACATGAGTTTTGTTTATATAATTTTTTCAAGAAGTTAGCAACGAAACTTGTACTGACTTAAAAATATGAATTTTCAACATCTTAGAGTTTGGAAGTAAGGATTTGCAAGTCATCTACTTGCTCTATGACATATTTATCAATCATAGTAAATTCAAAATATTATATTGATGTAAATTTATCAATACCTTCCTTTTCATTTTGATAGATACCTTTAACAACTAATCCTTTTGATAGTATAATGGTACCGCCTAAATGTGCAAATGCATGGTCTATGTTCTCGATAACAACGAAGCTTGTTACTAATGAATGACTTGGGTGACTTGACCCAAGATAAAAAGCATAACAGGAAGGTAGCTCGTGAACAAAGAAAATTAATCATCACTTTGTTTTTTACCTCATATTCTTACTTTCTCTCTAACCATAATAATATTATTTTTTTAATCAAATCATTGAATTATTTATCTCTTAAAATTTCTTCAATGTTTATTCTTACACACATCTTTTTTTAGGAGGACTGCAACCATTATATAACATAGGGGTTATATCTCGTGGCTTGGTTAAGGGAACCCACCTGAACCATAGCAAAAGTAAGTCTTCATAGGACAATTGTCATTGCTTATCTATGACTAGGATGAAGTTTGGGTGAAACTAAGTAGAAGTCCAAACTGACTGATGTGAAAGAGTCAACAAATGAGTTGTGGTTAGGAATGAAATGCAACTCAAACCCAAAGCTAACTGGTTCTCTCTAAAATGCATTGAAACACAACAGTTGATTAGACATCTAGGGGTAAAGCACTATTTCAGTGTGGACCACGAGAACGGTATCAAATCAAGACAAATTCTGAATACTAGATATGATCTAAAATATCAAGGGTCAAGGCTGGTTAGTAAGACATGAGGGATACATCGTCAAGAGGAAAACAGCCTTGATTACCAGCTAAGGCACTTAAATGACTGCTCAATGATAAAGAAGGTAGAGGTGCAGAGCAGAATCTTTAAAGCACTTGAACAACTCATACAATTTGTTAGAGAGAGTGTGTTCACAATGTAACCATGACATAAAAAATGTCCTTTTGATGCTTTGTACAGGCAGCCTTGTCTTCATCGGAACTTGTAGGAGTAAGTTATACAAGGCTTTAGTTGTTCATCATCCATGCATCAAATAGAAAATTGCCAATTCAACGAGGAGAAACTTGATCTCACCCTTCCAGTAAATAAAGTTGATTTCATTTCTATCAAAACATTCAAGTTTGAACTCTTATGAATACACCTTAATTGTTGTCTCTTGCACATGAGCATCCATCTTCAAGTAGCCAAATAACACGTTAGAATTATTGGTGGTTGATGATTGTTTAGTCCTTGTAACATGTAGATAACATCATTTTTAAAGTATTATTTGCCCCACTATAAAAGTAGATGCTGTTGGATTAAGACAGATATAGTTCCAGGACTAATAGAAAGACCCTAAAAGTCTTAGATAACAAGACAAATACTGACATTTTATAGTTATTTATCCAGAAGGTGCAGTGATTTCTTAAAAAAACGATGACTTTTGGATGAAAAAACATGAAGAAACCACTCACAGAACTGAACATTCGATTGAGGCCTCAATTACTGCATGTTTGGAACAAGCAACTGAGACTCAATCGGATGTTCATCCCTTTTTTCTCCATCAATATATTCGTTGGAGCTTCGACTGGCACAGGTTTAAAACAGCATCTTTTCAACCTTTTATTCTTTACAGTACTTTGGTTCTTAAACTTTTTTTGTTTTGATTCCTAACCCTTTTAGTATTACAACATGACCCTTGATTTCAATTTTTGTTTAAACCTTGGATTCAACAAGAGTTCTTTTAGTGTGGTGTCACTTTTAATTTTTATAACTTTAATTTACGTTCACAAACTAATCTATCTACAGTTAAAATGCAGATCACAGGGAAACCTCAGCTAATATGGTATGGCTCACAAACGTCTCGTCAATGAGTGATCACCAGCTTCTTACATGGAAAATATTATGCCCTTGCACTTTATTCACAAAGTTGAGAACTGGAACCTCGATGTCTCCTATATATAGAGCTAACTTTATTACATCCGGAAGCCAGCATAATTATGAACAGCTAAAACTGTATTATACGACATAAGACAAGTTGCATTAGCTAGCTAGTTTTATATCCCTGAAAGTGGCTAGCCCTAGTAATTTATATCCTTAATGAATCCGCATTATTTCTATTTTAATCTCAGATTAGTGACAACAGCATATATGTCGTCCGCAGTTTAATAAACCCACAGATTAAATTTAATCATTCACGTAATTGAGATTGATTCTTTCCCTGCTGTGTATGGGGTATGGAATTCAGTAGTTGACTTGCCCTATTTTTTTTTTTTTTTTTTTGTTCTTCTTCCTTTTAATTTCCCCCATAAAGGAGGGGAATTGCCCTTTTCTAGCGTTGACATTGAGATAAATTACCACATTTTTGGATGCCCATATGCTTCTGTAACGAATCACGGCATACCATGTCAGCTCTAGTCTTTCGAAGAGTTTAGTCAACTGGTTAGAAACAAGAGGAGGTGCTTTAGCAATGTTTATAGAACCCTAAAAAAAGTTAGGACTAATTAATTTTGGACACTAGAGCTAAAGCTATAAAGTGAGTTGGACGGTAGGCATGTATGGTGCCTCAAGTATGAAGTTCTTTCGTCCATAGCTAAGAATTTCTGGGTTTTTTTTTTTGTTTTTGTCAAAAAGGAAAAAACACTGGTTGGGTACAACTGTAAATGGATGTCATCTGTATAGGAAACAGAAAAATTATTCCTCCATTACATGCTGGGGAAAGGCTGCATCTTATAGGTGACCTCCACAGTGATATCTTATGATGAGAGGGGAAGACCCTTCGGCATTCACTCTGTCATATCTACTGGTGGGCCTGGATATGAAAACTCACCTCGCTGAGGCCAGGAGATATGCCGAAGTTGTCCCTGTCTTACAAATTTAGTAACCAAGACATATTCTAGTATTGGCATTTGGCTTTGGGATGGAAAACGTGGTGGGTGCAAAGAGAATTTGATTTAGGGGGAGTGCTTAAAAAAGAGTTGAAGAACTCTCTGTGATGTATAGAGAATTTGATTGAAGTGACACCCATTTCAGAGATTCCTGATCTTATCATTTAACAAAGAAATATAAATGTATAGATGAACTTTCAACTACAATGGAATGAAATGAATTGGAAAGAAGTTAGGTTCTCGAAAGCCGAGTGCTTTGCAGTTCTTGTAAAAGGATGCCTGGGGATAGACTTTAATTTATCACCACATAATAACAATCTAAAATACTCCAGCAATAGGAAAAAGTTACAATGAGCTTAAAAAAAGAAGAGGCTCTTCCTAGCAAAAGTAAAGCTCATGGAAACATAAATCAGTTTTTCACAAAAACTCTTCCTGCAAGCCTTTCCATGGATCCATAGTGCATTCTGCAGAAGTGAGTGTGCATTATATATGACCACCAGAGCATTGCAAAAACACTCGAGCGCTTACAAATCAGCGTATAAGCCAGACTGCAAAGGCACCTGCGAATGAAACCCTCTCTCTTTTATTCCCTCGTGACGTTAGCATAAACAAACAAAACTTTTATCGGTGGGACTTGAGCTGCCAAAAAATAAGGTATAGTGGTAAGCACAAAAGCAAGAAAGAGGATGGAAGGAGAAAAAAATTCGACATGCTTTTTCACGCGTCTCTTTCATACGAAAAACGCAGGTTGTTGACAAGAAAACTCACACACACATTCAGACAGGCCTATCATTATGTTTCTGTGTAGATATATATAGTACACTCATACAAGTAAAAAGAAAATTCAACTTCTCATCATTACTTCCTTCTGTTGTTGAGAACTAGTTTTCCTTCTGTTGTTGAGCACTAGAATCATTAATATCAGACTTTGTTTTATTGTCATTGATAAACTGGACACTCGAAACTTGTCTTTAAGCTTGTGATTAATGGAATCTGTCAATCATGGGAAATACATAAACAAATGATTGAGAAGAGATATTTTGTAATACTGATCAGGATTTATTCTTTCTTGTTTTCAGTAATATTCTTGAAAGCTGTTGTTGATTGTTGCTGCTGCTGCTGCTGCTAGTTGGGATTTTTTTTAGCTTTATTTTTTTAGCCGCTGCCCACAAGCATTAGATTCCTCTCTATTTTCCGTAATCCCAAAGACTTCCCTCTCTCCTACCTGTGCGGTTCAGGAATGGATGAATGTGACCCTCTCTGCTTTGATTCTCTCTGCTCTTAAAAAGATTTCCTGCTTTTTTTTTTCTTCTTTTCTTTTCCTTGTCTTTTTCACCCTCTCCTTTTCATGGATGCTTTGCCTTTCCCTTATTTCAGTTTCTAATATGTTGCTGGCGTTCACACTACATATAAAATTCTTACTAGTGAAAGATATGCATATTCACTTGTTGTATTCCTTTTCCACGCTATAAATACACGTTGTCTTTCAGGGTTTTCTTCATTGCAGTACCCCCTCTTCCTGTCATTTATTAACATATAGGAGGTGCACTAAGGTGTTTGGTTCCATCCTCAAAAAATGAGCTACCAACAACATTTTTCCATGGGTTCTGGTTTGTTTCCTTTTGTCTTTTTGATTGCCTGTTTCATTTGAATTGGAATATAGTTTAGATTCTATTAATGCAATGTTATATGTGCTGATCTTCTTGGTTTCTTGTACTAAATCTGTGTTTCCGCTTTTATTCCGTCCTTTCAACTTCGTGGTATGTGAGAAGTGACTTCGTTGGTTCAATATTCAGGTAGTAGACCTGCAAGAAGAAACTTTGAATTTGGGAGGACTTGTGTGGTGAGGCCCCAAGGGAAACACCAGGCCACTATAGTTTGGTTACATGGTCTTGGTGATAATGGTTCAAGGTATTGTAGCTATTCTTTCCCGTCTATTGTTGTTGTTTTGTTTTGTTTTGTTTTCTTTCATTGCATTGGCATGGTAATCCACCATTCAAAACCAAGTTTCAGATTCCAAAACTCTCCTTGAGAAAAGAAGAGACTCTTTTCTTTAGATTTACAAAAAATTGCAGATAACCTATTCTTTGTACTCAAGTTCATCATGGAACGAAGTGTTCTGAGGCTCAAACATCAGTGTGTCTTAGCATATCACTCCCTATCCAGCAAGCTACTGATCACTGTTTTTCTGTGGACTTCATCTGATAAACAGTCCAATTGGGCTAGTGGGAACTCAATGATTTATTCCTTAACTAGCCATCAACGATTTATGCATTTTTATCTTTTTTTCCTTTTGTAATACATACAAATCCTTTGTTGGAATATGGTGTGCCTTTTGGTTTCAAGGACAAGATAAAGAGAAAGGAGTTCACAAATGTCAACACAGAGCCATGTTCTTTATTGGAGGGGTCCATATGATATCAAATATTTTCGTTTTCTTCTCCTTTCATTGAGATTCTCATTAGAATAAGTTCCATGGGGAGAGAAGCTACAGCAGTGCCGTGAAATAATGTCGATCTGATTATTCCTCCTTTCCTGTTATTTTCTTGTTTGATGCTGTGCTCAATTTGGGCATGCTTGAATTGGAAAACCTTTATATGTCATATTCATGGCTAGGTGACCACTGGTTCACTTAATTCTGGCAACCCATGTTAAATGTGCTCTCTGCTAAGAACTTTAGAGATAAAAATATTCATTACATTTATGCCTTCAACTGCTGCTCTTTCTCAAATGCTGTGATCCCAATACTTAGAAAATATACTGCAGATGGTTATTAATATTTTATATTTGAATTTAAGAGATTAGGGATTTGTTTTTTCTTCTGTGGGACATGGCAAAGAAAATATCTCTTAAATCCAGTCATGTTTCTCATTTTATTCTCTATTTGGTTGCAGTTGTTCCCAGCTACTGGAAAACCTCCCTCTCCCTAATGTAAGAAGCTCATTTTTTTTGGTCTTCCTACTTTATGCACTCTGAATGTATTTATATATTTTTTTACTTTAATTATCACCTTGTGGATGTTCTGTTTGCATTCCTCCTCCATAATTATCTTATATGTTTGCATTGAAACTCATGACGCAGGTTAAATGGATTTGCCCAACCGCTCCTACTCGTCCTGTGGCACTGCTGGGTGGATTTCCTTGCACTGCATGTAAGAATGATCACCTTCGTTTCTGATTAATTTAATCACCATTGTTCACTGCATATCCATCTTCAAATATTTCAGAATGGAATCCATTTACCTAAAATACTTGTAAAACTTTCACAGGGTTCGATGTGGGAGAAATTTCAGAAGAGAGTCCAGATGACTGGGAGGGTTTAGATGCTTCAGCAGCACATATAGCAAACTTATTGTCTACTGAACCGGCTGATGGTATTTTTGAGGCTATATTTTCTGTGAAAATCTACCTTATCTGCATGCAAGAATTTCCTGTTCGCAGCTTTTATAAAATACTGTGTGCTTATTCCACTACAAGGGCAACTAATTTTCACAAAAAAAGTAGAAGTTCAACTCCATCTGAGATATATGAAGTGATGGTTTCTGGCCAGTATTAAATCGCTCTATACTGTAACACTAGATGATGCAACTTTGATCATGGCTTCCTTTATGTTGATCTTCTTGAGCCAATATAGTTTTCCAAGTTGCAAGCTATCATATCATGTTCGAAAGTCATCTAATATTAATGTAATGCATCAGTCTCTGTCCATTTTAGCTGATTCAAATAATGGCAACTTCATTCTTGCAACATTTTTTTTTATGACAGTTAAAATTGCTATTGGAGGCTTCAGTATGGGTGCTGCAACAGCCCTTTATTCTGCAACTTGTGCTGCCTTTGGACGATATGGTAACGGTAATGCGTACCCTATCAACCTCAGAGCAGTTGTTGGACTAAGTGGCTGGCTTCCAGGTTCAAGGTATGACCATTCTGAGCTTTCTTTCCTGAATAAACCCTTTTATCCTGCAGCTATTACATGGATGAGGGATCGGTTGATCCATCAGCTATCTAAAGAGAGCATCTATACAGCCCAGTACTTGTCTGCAATAATTTCCCATGTTTGCTCGTTAAGAAAGGTTTCTTTTTTGTTCATACAGGAGCTTAAGGACCAAAGTCGAAGGGTCACATGAGGCTGCAAGGCGTGCTGCATCCTTGCCCATTTTTATTTGCCACGGAACAAGTATGCACTCCTGTCTTTGTCGTCTCTAGCTCCATTTTTTAAACTAAGATATCGATCTAGCATAATATAGTTGATAGTGGCACTTCAAAAATCTGAGACAGTTTATGAAGCTGAAATGAGTAGCTTTCTTTGCTCTGGTGACAGGAAACTGCATATCCTTTTGATCATTATCCAGATTTTATATCTGCAGCTGATCTGCTCTAGCCCACAACATTACTAGAAAATCGCCCGCTGTTACGCGGGTGGTTAAGTTTTTTTTCCCATTGTTTAGAAGATTATACCTCTTTTTTTAAAATATTCAAACACTATAATATTAGCCGTTGGTCATATTATATCTTTATTGGATTTGTTGGATTTAAATTTATTATTTCATGTTTTTTCATGCTCTTCATTTGTAGTATTTTCATGTTTTTTATTATGTCTATGATATTAAAAATAAGAAGGCAATTCGCATAGATACATCGCACATATTGAATAAAATGGACTCATCTTAATCAGCGTACCATTCTGATATTTCAATTGATTTCAATTAAAATTTGTGCTTACTAGCATTTATAGATTACTCATGTGTCTATGAATGTATAGGAAATTAGCAGCATTTTCTACAACCTGCCATAGCTGTGAAAATGCCTAGAAATCGACCGGACTATTCACCTTGATTGACAACTACATATTTCCATCGCTATCGGATATACACATTTCCCTTCCAAATGAATCTTCATGCAGTGTGACTCTGATAATTCTTTTCAGGTGATGATGTAGTCCCCTATAACTACGGAGAGAAATCTGCTCAATGCTTGAACACAGCAGGATTTCGAAACCTGACATTCAAATCTTATGAAGGGTAAAGCATTTTCTTCAGAAAGCAGGAACTAACTTGTAATGGTAAATGTAATACGAAGCAATTTTTGAGTGCCTTAATGTGGGCTGCAGGCTTGGTCACTACACAGTCCCGAGAGAAATGGATGAGGTTCGCAATTGGCTTACAGCGAGGCTGGGCCTTGACGGCTCCCGCTCTTAGTTGCAGAACAGAATCAGCTTCAGTCTGGAGCTTATGAGGACGAAGAACGGGGAAAACAATAATGGGTAGAGGAAAAGTAGTTAGCAATAGAACAGGTTATGAAGTATATGGTATAGATAATATAACCTTCCTGGTTCCCTGCCTGACCCTAAAAATAAATCTTGCATGTTGTCATTTTGATTGTAGAATTTAGCAGTAATGGGTGTCGTCAATTCTGCCTGCTGGGAATTTTGTATTGGTTAATCTAATATTAAGTCTAGTGAGATTTGCCTACTATCATTCCCTCTCTCTGGTGAATGCATGGCTGTTTGAGTTCTCACATATGCATTGAAGTTTCCATGCCACGACTTAGATGGACGAAGGGTGTTGACTCATGCCTTTAAACCAAGCTATAGAAATCCTACCTTTGTATCTTATAAACAGAAATAGGAGAAAGGAGAAAAGCACCGAATTCATCTATTTATACACATGCTCAAAAAGAGATTATCAACCTGCAAAAGTACCAATAGATTTCTATGCGCAGATGACCACAGAGTGATCAACGAGAGTTTAAAAATGCCTGGAGCCGTAGAATTAAGTCACGACGGTAATTACTTGCACTCTCCAAAATTTATTACCTATCCAAACAAGGGTAAAAAAGGGTTAAAGTCTAGCACCATCTTCCCTGATTTCTTGGGCACAAGGGCTGAGCTTGTGAGCAGTTTCTTGGAATATATCCTGGACGACAGAACACAAGTCACTTCAGCTTTGGGTAAGAAAAAAGTTCAATATTTTGCCAGACATATTGAAATGGAATATATCCAAATAATTAAGTTATCACTTACTCCAATTCGCATATTCCATCACTGGTAGCCAGTGCTACCATTATGATCGCCATCATTTTGATGAATTCCAGCCTGTGACTTA
>Ga0307515_10012377_pt1 | contig 16054 bp, 8 predicted proteins | sample 17_EM_MG_FD_194513 | JGI IMG/M metagenome (GOLD analysis project Ga0307515, IMG submission 194513) | Populus trichocarpa ectomycorrhiza microbial communities from riparian zone in the Pacific Northwest, United States - 17_EM | ecosystem: Host-associated > Plants > Roots > Unclassified | place...
ACTGATGGCGTTACCAACAAACTTATTCCATCAGTATATTCCAAAGAGTTGGAAAAGAATTACAACAAATGTCAATACTATTGTTAACTCACTGATAGAATAAATCTATCGGAATATTCCAAAGAGTTGGAAAAGAATTATAGCAAATATCAATACTACTGTTAACTCACTAATAGAATAAATCTGTCGGAATATTTCAGAGAGTTTGAAAACAATTACTGGAAATGCCACTACAACTCACAGACTGAATTACATACAGTTATCCTGTTAGTGATATGCTAAATTGAACCGAGGAAATTATCAACAGAATGAAGAGGGTATTTTTTGTGGCACGCATGTTCCGTCTATAAAGCCATTGGTAAAGTTATTAACAACTGACTTACCGATAGACTAGAAATTATCAATGAGTGTTTTTTCGACGGACACTTTTTGTCTGTGATCTCGTCAATAAAATAATTACAGATGGACTATTAGTGTAAATACCGACAGAAAATTTTTCTAATAAAATTGTTAAATTTGATAGTGTTCTTATAAGCCCCTCCTATAATTAAGTAGTTGTCATCTTCTAAGGGTGTGTTTGGGAACGCAGTTGAAACCACATTTCTCAAAATTTTGAATTTTTTTTTTTTGCTTAAAAAACTTTATGTTTTCAAATCGTTTTGATATGCTGATGTTAAAAATTATTTTTAAAAAATAAAAAAATATATTATTTTAATGTATTTATAAGTAAAAAAACACTTTAAATTGCAATCGTTACCACATTTTTAAACACACCCTCAATCCCAAGAAGTAATCGAAAAATGAGCCATCCAAAATGAAGAGAAAAGAAATGGATACTAAAGATTGATCTAAGTGAAGTTTGATCAAAAGATCAAATGTTACTAAAGGCCAATCCCTTAAATCTTGTGGGAGTACCATAATAATATTTTTTTTATGACCACACAGTACTTTGGTACTGATTTTTGTTTATAGAGAGATTAAGTTACCTCATTACGTTAACTAATTTAAAGCACACTAGGATGTTATACTGGGATAATGGAATTTAAGAAAACTTTAAGCTATAATTTGAACCATGATGCCATGAGATAGTGCAGACTAAAGTTTTTGGGCTTGACGTCATTATATCCTGATTGCATGTAGTTTATTTATTTTTGTGAAAAGACAGTTTCCAAAAGAACATTTACTATTCTAATTAGAACCGCAATCCCCACTCCAAGAACATCATTTTCGCATCAAATTTCTTCCTCTTATTCTAACAATCAATCATGTTTTTTTTTGTTTTTAGAATCAATAGAAAGTGCAGTTTGGTCTCAAGATTTGATTTCAAAGTTTACGGGAACAATCGCTTGAGATGCACTACTACAAGTTCGGTGTAGAGTACAAATTAAGAAACAAAAGAAAAGAGGGGAAAAAAGAAGAAGAAGAAGAAGAAAGAAGCATCTGCGTGTCTAGATATAGAGAGAGACTTTCTCGAAAATGGTATCTTATTCCATAAGAATGGCAAGTAGGTTTGAGCCCACTGCAGAACTTAAACTGAAAGATAATATTTTGCTTTTGTTTTGAGTGAGAGTGGGATAAACATAGCAGTAGCTCTACCTAATTTGGCTGATCGCGCATACAAAATAAATACATCTTTTATTAGGTTAAAACTTCACAACTGAACCTCTTAATATGTTAAATTAATTAGCAATCGCTTGCAAGTTGTAAATAATTACAAAAAAAAAAAAAAAATCAATCTTAATTTTTCGGTACTCTCCTCTACCAAACTAAACTCATCATATGTGTAGCTAGCTTGACTTCCTGTTGGTCAAATTATAGTAGCTTGGTTACAAAGCCAGCTCTACTTATTATAACAGACCAATTTCATTTTGTAGGGTTTGTAGCTTCCTAAACCACCCTTTTTTCTTTCCTTCTCTCTCTCTCACTCTACCACCTCATACTCAATTCCTATATTATTGTTTCTTTGCTTGTTGATGTAGAAATGAGAGACAGAATGGAAAGGCTTGTTCTCCTTCCTTTCTCCTTTGGTTGTGTCTCTGAGTCAAGTGTGGCCATCGGCGTACACCAACCTCGAAGAGCAAAGACAGACACAAACTTATCCGCAACAAGTCTCTCTCTCTCTCTCTCTCTCTCTCTCTCTCACACACACACACACTTTTTAACCTTTTCTATTGCCTTCATGCTTCTGTAGACTTAATTATTTGAATATTTTGGTTTCTATTGTTCTTGAGAAGGAACAAAAGAGGAAGACGAGGAAAGCTCATCAAGTGCAGAAAGTATGAAGACTTCGTTGAAGTTCCTTGCTCTTTCAAAGCCTAACATATCCACTGGGTTGCATAGGCTAATCAAGGGTTTCAAGAACTTCTCTCAATTATTTGGTCAGTCTAAGTTTATTTTTCAGCTGTCTTTTTTTTTTTTTTATAAAGGAGAGATTCAAACTTGAGATCTTTTTAGAAGAGGTGAACACTATTGCTAGTTCAGCTATAACTCATTAAAGATTTTTCAGTTCATTCCTTATTTTTTAAAAGAACAAAAATATTATGAGACACGCACACACATTAAGCATGCAATGAAGCCAATAATTAACAATTACAATGATCTTCATGGGTTTGCATCATACTTGTATGTAGTAGACACACCCTCTTGTTTAATTTCCAGTTATTAACTCGATCTCTTAACTTTTCTAGCGTACAAAGAAGAGATCGAAGAATTTGAAATGGAAATGGAAATTGGGTTGCCAACAGATGTGAAGCATGTGACACACATAGGGTGGGATGCCTCAGCACCAACTACCAACCCCGTTCACGGCTGGGACAATCTCATTTCTCCTGAGCTGCTTCACCTTCAATCTGGAATTTCAAGGCAGTTTGAGCTTGCCATGGCAGCACAGGCTAATTCACCTCTTGTTGGGGCTTCCTGTGCTTAGTCCAAAGATGGCTCCATATATAGATGATAGTGGATGTATTTTTGACCAATTGTGATGTTGGTCGATACAATAGATTGAAGGATTTATATTTAAACGTCTCCACCTCGTCCATTTTAAGTGAATGCTTGCGTGAAGCTTTACCACTAACAGCATGAACCAATTCCTTGATCGAATTGAATTCATTTGACGCATAATCGAAGTTTCATGTTTGGAATTCAAATACGTTTTTTGTTATTTTTTCTATATTGCACTTGAGAAAAGTCACTAGTCACGTGTTCGTAAAGACAATACTGATCTCCAAGCGTGTCTTGGAGGGGCGGGCAGCGAGGGAGGGCACTTGTCCATACTGACCCGCACCAAAACCTATTTGTAGAAAATTATATATATTATTACCTCCATGAACTCATAAAAATACAAGTCTGCATGCCTCCTTTCTATAGAAACAAATAAAGATAATAGAATGAATATTTGTTTTATATATATAGTAAAGGAGATAAATATCTACTGTCATTATTCGCAGTAGATTTCAAGTATGCAATAAAGATTGAATCCCAAGATTTAGACTTTAGAGATGATAGCTTGCAATTTTGGCTCAAAACCTTAGTAAAAGTGGCATCTTCAATTACAATTCTACTTGTAGAAGAATCTGCAGTTACATATGCATATGATTCAATATCCCCTCGCAATCGAAAGGGCGGTTCCTACACTTAGAGATTGTCACACATCAAAGTAAATCTAAAGTTGGTCCCTAACATAATAAAAATCAATCTTAATGTGTTTAGTTCTCGTATGAAATACTAGATTAGAAGAGAGATATGTGGCTCCAAAATCATCACACCATAACTTTGGATAGCTAGGTAATGTAATATGTAGATCATAAAGTATGGACTGAATCCATTATATCTCAACTTTTGTGTTTGGAAGAGCTTTGTATTCTGATTCAGTGCTGCTGCAAGCCATGATTTGTTGTTGTTTACAACTCTATTAAATGAGATTGTAGCCATGAAAAATATAATATGCACCAACACTTCTTCGATTGTCACTATCACCTGCCTAATTTGTATCACTAATTCCATGAAGGGATTGATCGATTTATGGAGTAAATCATAGACCAAATGAAATTGTGTTTGAGATATCAAAGAATTCTTTTCACTGCCTGCCAATGAGTATCCTTTGGTTGGTGCATGAACTTGCTTACACAGCAATATCTAGACTTGTAAATCCAAGATATTGTAGAGCTTCAACAGTGCTTTTATAGAGTTGAGGATCATTGAAGTCATATACTTAAAATTTAGGGAAGTGACTGGTGGTAGATATAAGTGCTAAACAAGGTTTCACTTTGTCAATGTTTACCTTTTGAAGTAGGTCTGCAATATATTTTAATTGGGTGAGAAATATGTCATGACTTTGACACAAAGTTTCAACACCAAGAAAGAAGCATAGAGGCCTTAAATCTATAACTAAAAAAACTATGGACATTTGGTAGATCAGTTGATTAATGGCTTTTGTGTCAAAGCCAGTAATAATAATATCATCAACATAAAATGAGAATGATGATATAAACTTTGTCTTGATAAAGAGTGTATAAAAAGACATCTATTTTAGAGTTTGTAAAACCCATTTGACTTAATTGATTTGTAAGTCTTGAAAACCATGCCCTTGGGGCTTACCAAAGACCATATAGAGTTCTTCTTAATTTATAGACATGATATGGATAATCAGGATGAATGAATTATTATGGTTTTTGCATATAGATATATTATTGAAGGAATACATGAAGGAAGACATTCTAAATATCTAAATGATAAAATTGCCAATAAATAGAGACTAGAAGAGAGATAACTAAGAAGATTCTATTTGGTTTAACCACTGGAGTGAAAATGCTTGTATAATTAACACCTTCTTGTTGATGGAAGCCTTTTGTTATAAGACATTCTTTAAAAAGCTTAATGCTCTTATAAGCTTATCTTTTAACCTGAAAGGCCCACTTGTTGCCAATAAAATTATGATTTTGTTATGGTAAAACTAAGTCCCAAGTTTCATTTTGAATAAGAGCATTGAACTCATCAGTTATTATTTCATGCCAATGAGGGTATTTTAAAGCTTCTGTATGACATGTAGGCTCATGAGGAATGGAGGTTATTTTAGCAATAAGTACTCGAGGAAGAAGATATTTGATATATCCAACATATGATATCTTTGGTTTGATACTATTGGTTTGGAACCTTATAGTCATTCTTTGTGAAGTAAAAGTTGTTGTGTTACTTAAAAGTAGAATTGTGTGTGTAAACCCCAGATAAGATTTTCTCAAGTAGAAAAGGAGATAATAATAATTATAGGGATGGTATACAAACTAAGATAATTTAATTAGGAAGTATTTTAAATTTAAAAAAAGAAAGAAAAGAAAAGCAGGGCGAAATTGAATTAAAGGGAGGTGGTTTAGAGTTAAATTTGATAAAAAATATATATATATGTAGTAGCGGCCCAACTAAAAATTAGGAAAACATGAGGGACTAATCTATATAAAGAGTAAGTTGGCAACTATATAAAACTTTTTTTTTCTATAAAGGTCAAAGCGTTCAGCAATTGAATGGGGGAGATTAATTAGGTTTCTTCATGTTTCTCTTCTAAATTCCTTAAGAGAAAACTAAAGATCAGCTAAGTAATGTAATTAAAAAGAATCAATGAGAGCTTGGAAGGAGGAATTTGGGTGAGTTAAAAAGGGTTCTCATAATCTGAAAATTAGGGTTCTTAGAAAAATTTAAAGGAAAAGGGGGTTAAAAGGGGTTTGAAGTATTTGGAAATTCTCATTTGTTTCATCATTAATGGTAGTTAATTTGAATAGTTGAGTAATATCCAAAATGTTAAAAATGTTAGTGATGTTTAAGACTTGAAATTATAGGAAAATTGTTGTTAGAAATGTGTATTTGAGATTGATTGAGATTTATGGATATGGATAAGTTATTGATTTCATAAAATGGAAAGAAAAATTTAGCTTCCAATCTTGAAGGGTTTCGATCAAGAAACAAACTAATAGGGAGGGCTAAATTGGTTTGATTAAATTGTAAAATTAATGTAATAAGTGTTAGGTTAGTTGTAAAAAAAGATGGGTAAATTATGAATTGTAAAATAAAAAAAAAGATTGGAAAAGGTGCATATTTCTTCCTTAAGGAAGGTTTTGGTTACACTAGCTAGGAAGGAAATTGATTATAATGCTTTATTTTAATATGTAATCTATATAGAATTATGTTATAGGGAGGAGGGGTCAAAACATGAATTAAAGGGAAAATTGCTTAAATTTAAAAGGAATAGAGAAGACGAATGCTACAGCCCTTTCCAATGGAGGTTTGACCATAGGGTAAAAAAGAAAAGATTGGCTTAGTACCCAAATAGCATTTGTAAGACATAATGTTAGGTTATATATGTGTGTGTGTGTGTGTGTGTGTGAAACTTGAGCAAATTGACATAGTATGCTAATGATAAAAAGAAAAGGACAACATATGAAGCAATTAAACAAGTTACTTTTGTTAAAATTAATGGGTGAAGGAGGAGTTAGACTTTGTATAATTTCTTATTTGAAAGACTGTGATTATAAGGGTTAAAAGCAAATAGGGTATAAGCATGAAATTTAGAATCTAAAAGTTGATAACGGTTATGTTTTGTTAATAATGTTTAAATGGGTAACATAGATGAAGAGGGAAAAATTAAGAACTCTAACATTCATTGATATAATGTTGATGTTTAACTTAGCAGGATAAACATAGGAGAAAGAGAAACGAGAACAAGTAAAAGAAATGATAAAAGGGAAATTGAATTTGAATTGGTAAAGGGTTCGGCCAAGAAAGTTATGAAAAGGAATGAAAGTTTTTATCAAATTTTTTATTAGAGTTGCACTCAAAATTTATAATTTAAAATGTGGGAAATATGTATAACAAAACAAAATTGTAGAAAAAATTCAGAAATGGAGAAGGTGGCATTTTTTAAATGTCTAAAAATTGGTCTTACATGAATGATGATGGTTAAAAACACTTACTGATGCAAGAGAGACTTTAGGACCCACTTAGCTAAAGAACAGGTACTAAATAGGTGATGTTTACCTCACTAAGTTATGTAAGAATTCTAAAGATTTTGCATACAATCTCTTTCTGACACAATTGTTTAACATTTAAGTGTGGTGAAAACTATTTAGACTAGTCGAAGGGCTATTGGCATCTAGAAACTAGATAATTGGGATAATCTATCTAGATTAGCATATGCTAGTGGCATATGAGAACTAGATGACTGAGACAATCTACTTAGACTAGTTCGGGGCTAGTAGCATCTATATTTAGATGGTTGGGTTGGTTAATAGACCAACAGACGCTAGTGGCATTTATGCCTAGATAACTGGGATATTGTTTATAGACTAGCTAAGGCTAGTGGCATTAGTCGAAATGGAAGCCGAAAACTTTTACTAGTCTTGTGTGTGAATTATATACATAAAGAACAATGACTAAACATTTTATTTTATTATCCAATGCTAAAAATGTAACCTAACAATTTCCATGATTAAAATTTATTAGGTCCTTCACACACTTAAGTTGACTATATAGTTTGTTTAGCGCTACTTTTTAGGTTTAGCATATGTGTAAATAAACATATAATTATATAAGTCATTTTGTATCATACGTTTATGTATTAAAGTTAAATGAATACTACCATTATGTATGTTTTTGTTATATTGTATATTTGTTAGAAATACTAACTAGCAAGCTAAAACACTAAAGATGGATGTTTTCATATTTGTTTTAAGCATGTTTGTTCTAATATAAATCTCCTAACATATTCAGTTAAAAATTACAAACATCTTCTCACTAATTTATGGCATATAATAAGTTCTCATTAAGGATGTTAAGTTGAAGTTGTGATGATATATTGAGAGGTTCTGGATGATTGGACTGTAAATGAAATATTTTTTAGTTGTGCAATGAAGTTGTCGATAACTTGGAATAGATTAGTTATAAGGGAAAACTCTGCCAAATTTTTGGCTGAAACAATATTAGTGATTAAAAAAAATTACTTTATAATTCTTCTCTGTCAATTTATTAAGGGTTGTGTAGTTTATAAGTTAGTAGCATTACAATATAGGTCAGCAATAAAAGCTTAAGTTTGAGGGAGCATAAGTCTCTATATTATTGATAACATCTGCATGTTGATGTATCATGATTGAGTCATATGGCAACTAGTCAAATATAGTTGATGATACTATAGGTGGAGAGATTTCAATACCTATATAAAAAAAAATACATTACGTGTGTGTGGAGGGTTTATAGATAATATGACAGAAATTATATCTGACTAGGGAGGACAATAGGTGAAGCCAAGTTTTGTATATGGGAAGAATGATTCATCAAAGACTATGTGTCTAGAAACATAATTTTTTCTATAAAAAAGTCAAGACATATGTGACCATGATGTTAGAGACTATAATCAACAAAGATACTAAGCTTTTTAGAAAAAATGAATTTTATGGTGATTGCATGATCATAAATTAGGCTAGCAAGCACAACAAAAAATATACATGAAGTCATAATTTGGTTTTTTTGGTAGAATTTTTTCAAAAGGTGATTTATTCTTTAAAAATTTTGTAAGTAATCGATTTATGATATATGTTGTCATTTAAAATGTGTTTTTCTAATGTTGTTGTGGAAGATACAAGTGAGCTAATAAAGCAAGACCTACTTTAGTAATTTGATGATGATGTCTTTCAATAGAACTTGTTTGTTCATGAGTGTAAGGGCATGCAATGGGATGTTTAATTCTAGAAGATTTGAAATAATTATACAAATGGTGAAATTCATCACCCTAGTCAGTTTGAACCGATTTAATTTTGATATCAAAATGCCTTTCAACATACTTTTGAAATTAAAGAAAAATAATTTCAACTTTAGATTATTTTTTGTGGAAAATCCAAATAAATTTGATGTAATCATCTAAAAACACATGTAGTATCTTGAATTATAACTAGAAGTAACTACACTAGGTCCTCATTCATATGAAAAGATAAGTTCTAAGGGTTTGGTGGCATGTTGAAATGATTTTTAAAAGGGAAGATTGTGTCTTTTGACCATCTTAAAATTAGGGCAAACATAGTGCCTTTTATTAAAGGCTATAGGAATCTTATTTGAGTTCAATGCTTGGTTGACAATGCAAAACGATACAAGTCCCAATTTGGGATGCCAATTAGAAACTTAAATATGAACACCAACAAATGCATAATGAGTAAGTTATTGGAGAGGCTGCACAAAATAATACGGCACGTCTTTGGTATAGCTTTTATGGAGATGTTCCTCGAGTAATCCTTAATGAAAAAGTACGTGTCATGAAAATTAAAATAAACATTATTATCATGAGCAAGTTTTTGAATTGAGATAAGATTTTTTGTTATTTGGAGCATTGCAAGAATGTTATCAAAAACAAAGGATTTCAAAAATATTGATAAAGAGGCAATACCAATATGAATGATACATAAACTTGAACCATCACCAGCTTGAATTTGATGAGTGTCAATATTTTTTGTCAGATAGTGCATTTCTCCTAAATCAAAATGTCGCTCTTGGGCAAATGACTGCTATTGTTGATAAGTTGAGAGATAAGCTTGTGTATTGGGGTGAAGAGGTGGTAGCAAGAAAAGAGGATCATAATGTTTATAGAATTTAGACACAATATGTACAGACCTGTCACATAATTGGCACTAGGTTTTAAAATTACAAGGGTGAAGAAGTACCTCTACCAAGACCACGAGATTGGCTATTAAAATTACACCCTTGCCATTTGTTTGAAAGAAATTTCCATGACAATGATTTCCGTAGGCAGGTGGTTTTCATAACATGAACTGATGTTTGAGAGATAGGAATAGATTGGGAATGGTGATGAATATATAGCTAATAAGTAACATAAAGCAAATCTCTTCCAATATAAATGAATCATCACAAGTAGAGATTGTGGTTACAACATAGTCTTATTTGGGTCCTGAACTAGCAAGAATGTATGTGATGTTATCATCAGACTTTAAAGGTTATCCAGCAATGAAAAGATTATTTACAAGTCATTTGATGTTCATGAAATATTCACTTATGTCCGATTAGTTTTGTAGGTTGTAAAGAGTTGAGATCATATATGGATTGCTTAAGCTCTAGATTAAGATTCAAAAGCAGTGGTAAGAGCCTTTCACACCTTATGAGAAGTGGTGTAGTTAGTAACTTGTGCAAGAACTTCATCAGTAATAGAGGCATTAAGACAATTAAGAATTAAGTTGTCCCAAGTTTCCCAAATATCAAGTAGTGGATTAAGAGATTGTGTTCCATTATCATTAGTAATTTATTTTAATGGTTGTTTCAGAGTACCATCTACATAGTCAAAAACCTTTTGGCCTTTCAGATATGGAATTGTGGTAGCTTTCCAAATAGGATAGTTGAGACGGTTTAGTTTAGTGATTTTGAGGGATGAGGTAAGACTGAAAAAGGAGGGATGGTTTGTCTAGGGATTAGATGAGGTTAGGACTGACATGATAAAGAAGAAAAAATAATGTTATTGGCATTGGTCTATGACTCTAATATCATATAGAAATAAATAAAGATGATTAAATGAAGATTTGTTTTTTTATTTCTTTCCAAGAATACGACAATGTGTGTGCATTACATGAGGTCAATATTTGTTGCAATTATTTGCAACAGATTTCAGATATACAAAAAAGATTAATTCATAAGATTTCAAAGTTCTCTTTCCTTGTGCATGATTAATGATGGTAGCTTGCAAGGTTAGCCAAATATCTTTAGCTGCAGTGGTGTCTTCAATTACAATTCTAGTTGTAAAAGAATCTACAGTTATAGATGCAGATAATTCAATACTTTCCAATAAGAAAAAGCTTGGCTGATGCCATTAATTCTCTTATGAAATATTGGCATTCAATATGTTATAACTAAATTTTAGTTTGGTAGCTTTTAATTTAATTTTACAGAGAATAAATTTTAAAAATAAAAGATCACGAATTTATTTTAATAAAAAATATGATTTGTCGACTTGTAAAAAAATTATGAACTATAATATGTTTTGTTATTTTCTTTTTATCATCAAGATAATAATAGTTATCTTTTTTAAAATTTAATTTTTAATCAAACTTAAATTTTAAAAATGAAAATAAATTTATTTGATACTTTATTTCCTATAAACAATGAAACTCTTTCACTGTAAATAAAACTTCGTACGCAGCCACCCCACAAAAAAAATATAAAAAGAAAAAGAAAAAAAGCTTGGTGTTTCCTTCCGGCCATCGTCCCCGCGCAACTAACAAAACCAGCAAAAGCAGCATCCCTATCCCTCATTACTGGCTCTCCATTAATGAGAGACAAGGCAGCAAGGCTAATTCACGTGGACACCTCTCTCTCATAGGATACTGCTCAGCCGTTTCTCCCTCATTCCGCCAGCAACCCAGTAACAGAGTGGCATCTCGCATAATCGGCTTTGCACTAACTCGTCAGCAGTTTCTCCCTCTCAGCAACCCGTGTAACAACAGTTTGGCGTCATCTCCTCTGCACCGTGAGCGAGGAGCAGCAGGAGGTTGCCTTGTCAACCTTCGTCCTTTCATCTCCATCGATACGACCAGAAGATGCCTTCGTCTCCTCTTTTCCCCCCACAGTCCAGCAACGACAGCAGACCATCTAACACCACCAGCAGCAACACCAGAAGCCACCATCCTCAACCGTGACATCCCTTCACCATGCAGTTTTTGTTCTCACCAGTGCTGCATCTTCAACAAGCCCAGCACCGCAAGTTTCCCTCTAGCAACAGCAACATGCAACTCCAGGACAACAACACCACCAAGAACAACAAGTGGGATTTTCAACCGTGAGCAGTTACCTGATCGTCACCATCGTCTTCGCCTTCACTCCGCAGCTGCACCAGGTGAGTTTGCCTCTTTCCCTTGTCTTCTTGCATTTTAATTAACCAGTTACTGTGCAAGCATGCATGAATTATAATTCACGCATGCTTGCACAACGTGATAGAAACCGGACCAGTAACCCAGCTAGGCTGGCCGGGTTTAGCTCATCCCGTACAGCTGGACTAGATCAAGCTAAAAAAAATAGTTTCCTAAAATTAAAAAAAAAAATTACGGATTTATTCACTAGCACCAGATTCAGGAGTACCATACCTTTTGGGTTGTGTAATATTTATCAACGCTAGAGTTAGAAATATTCGTGAGTAGTTCACTAGCGCTAGAGTTAGGAACATTGTAGGAAGACCAAAAAAAGAGGAAATCAAATTCTTAGCAATTTTAGAAAAAATCAACAATGCAGTCTCCCTCAGGTAGGACGCTTAAGGGGTGATAGTATTTTTCATTTCGCGTAACTAGTCTCGTTCTATAGAATCTCTATTAACTAGTTAGGGTTCCTAGTGAGCATAATATTAGGTAGCAACTCCTTAAACAAGATATTTTCCCCCAAAAAAAGATGCTAGATATTTGTTGTTTTTCCAATGAATAATTTTTAATCGGTCGCCCTGATGTCCGGGTGTTAAAGAATGACGACTCCACTGGAGACTTTTAGAACTAAGCTTTGTTATTTGTCTTTTTATTGCTATCTCGTTTGTTTGTTTGTTCGATTTTTTTGTTTGTCTTTACTGCTTTAGCATGCATCCCTGTTTATATTGTCATGCATCACTTCAAAAGCACACACGTTAAATTTAGGATAAGTGGGGAAGTAATGGAACCCCAACGGCTTTAGACTGGGTAAGACTCATGAAATCATCCAACTCTCGCTTGATTGTTTACTCGATGGTGGTTGATATGCCAATTTGATATTACTCAGGACCTCTATCTTCACACTACTTGTAAGTCTCATATCGGCCTTTCGAGGATGATCACTAAGCATGGGAAAGACCCTTTGAGACTATATAGTAATATACCACCGCGATGCACTTAACAACTAGAACTGACCTGCTAGGTTGTACCTCATGTAATCTCATTATGGCTAGCCTAACATGTGGTATCTTGAATTCCAAGACGGGTGACAAATGGTTGTCACATAGAATACAAGAGTCTAAGTTATTACAGTTGACAGAAGGGGACTGATTTGAATTGAATGCCGAAAGGTTTATCAAAAGCTCAAACTTAAGCAAGACTGGACAAGGATCCCCTCGCTGGCATGATGATGACATCAGGTCTTTAATATCCATGAATAAACAACCATTGCCACCCCATGAACCCATGAAGGGTGAGTCCATATTAAATCTGCATTTTCCTTGTTGATAGCATCATCACTTGTGCATAATTGCATAATTTTCATTTACTAGGCTAAAATATAGGTTCCCCATTGAAACGCACCTATAACACTCGACTGTGAAAAAGAAAAATAGAAAATGAAGAAAGAGCCCAGTTGGAAGCCCAACACTAAAAAGAGTTGGAAAGTTTTAGAGAAGAAGTCACAAGGCTTACTAGCCTACTCGAACAGGCCTTGAAATCTAAATCCAAAAAAGCAAAATTTATAGCTCAGCCTGAACCTATGCTCGTAAGCCCACAAGATCTGGGGGCAAATGAGGTGTCATTTGAATCTCAATAGGCTATATATTCCCAATTTTCTAAACCATGATATCCCATAAGAATGTCATCTACCATTGACCTTGTAATGAAGGAATCTCAAAAGGACAAGATGGTAAAAAAAAGATGACCTGGATAAATTGGTTGCCCTAGAGCGAAGGATGAGGGCATTTGAGGGAACTAGCCTACATGATCATATAAAGGTTGTTGAGATGTGTTTGGTGCCCAACGTGATCATCCCAACAAAAAATAGAGTGCTTGAATTCATCAAATATACAGGAACTCAATGCCCTGTAACTCATCTCAAGGCATATTGCAACAAAATGGCTAAAGTGGTCTATGATGAGAAACTATTGATTTACTTTTTTCAAGACAGTTTGAGTGGCGTTGCCCTTACTTAGTGTATGCGGTTGGACAATACTAAGGTAAAAAAGTGGAAGGACTTAGTTGATGCCTTCATTAGGCAATATAAGTTCAATGTGGATATAGGCCCTGATAGGTCAATCTTGCAAGCTATGGAAAAAGACAACGAGTCCATAAGAGAATACACCCAAATGTGGTGTAAGGCAACTACACGGGTTAATCCTCCCTTGTTAGAAAAGGAGGTAATCAATTTGTTTGCCAACACTTTCAAGGCACCATACTTTGAATACCTGGTGGGAAGCTCTGCACAATGTTTTTCTGACCTGGTTGCTATAGCTGAAAGGATTAAACAAGCCATCCGTTTGGGAAGGATTGCTCACTCGGCTGAGGAGAAAAGTTTGATTTGAAAAATAAAAGAAATTGAGGTTCATAATATCAAAAGTGGTTATAAAGACGAGAGAAATAACTACCAAAATAAAGACACCTAGAGATCAATCGTCCTGAAGATGAAGCCACAGTGTCATTAAACCAAGACTGGTCTATGCGTAACCTCAACTGACTATTGGAAAGGTGCCCCTGTCGAGGAGTTCATAGGAGAGGGACGATTGGAAGATTCTAGAAATTTCATTTAATGATTGTTAAGTGTTCAACCCTTTTATGTGTTACCCTGCTAGTAATCATAGCTCAAGATGTTAGCATGAGGTCTTTGTTGTTAAGCCCCTTTTTCTAAAAATTCAAAGAAATAATGAGTTTGTCCTTCAATTGTATCTTTTCCTTTTATTTATAGCTAAATATCTTGAAGGGGGTTGGTTCCATTTAAAAACTCACAAATACACTTTTGAAGCCTCGCGTGATCTCATAGAAGTGATTCATTGCTTTTACCAAAATCTTTTTCCTAGTGGAATTTTAAAAAATTAAACTTGCATTTTGATTTCAAAAATAATTTGATGTTTATTTAAAATGATATTTTTGATATTCTACTTGTAGAATGACATATGAATTAAACAACTCCTTCATTGAGGTGACTAAACTCTAAACCAAAGTCAACGAATAGAAAATGAATTGTCACCCTTACAACATGACTCTTGAACCAAGTATTTTTTTTTTTTTATCAAAATGTAAGTATGTTTTATAGATCAAAATGAGACAAAGCTGGAAAACCAGCAGTCCAGAATATACAGACATGTACAAGCTAGTGAACAAAGTATTTTAAATGTATGAATAATGGTATATGGTGAACTCGTTGCTCATAAACTCATGAAATGCATCTCTTTGCAAACACCAAACCATCACATTGAACGAGGTAAAAGTTTATTGATCTTAATTGTTTGCGCTTGAAATGAGAAAAAGGTAATCTTTGTTATTCTTTTCACATTTTAAAATGAATATATTCCTTGTGGTCTTTTTTTTTAGCCTAAATAAATTTTCCTTCATCAAAACCCCCGACTAGAATCATATCCCACACTAGGGGCAAGTGAAAATTTTAATGAAAAAAAAAGAAGAGGAAAAGCCGTGAGAAAGCCAAAAAGGCAAAAGAGCCCAAGAAACTCAAATGCTAGGGGGCATACCCAAATCACAAGAAAAAGTGATAGCCAAAACAAAGTGAGTATGCCCCATCCAAAACAATGAAAAAGGGCAAATCAAAAAAGAGCGGCAAAATAAAAGATGAAAGACATAAAGAGTCGAACTACTGATAGTGATCCTTAGTCTTTGAAACCTTGAAACACTCTTTGAGCCTTATGAATCCTTTTCTTTCATAGACAATAACCACAGCCTACGTTATATGTCTGTAGAAGTCATTTCTATTCAAGCAAGCAAGTAACCTGAAAAAATAAATAATGCTCTTAAAATGCAAAGAGTACTTTTTCATAAAAGTCATGACATCGAGAACAAGTTACTCATTATTATTTATGTTGATAAAATGAGTGTTCAAAAATAGATAATTGTTTTCTCAAACAAAACCTCGAGCTTTCTCTTGAGCCCTTCACTTTGAAACCCATAAAAACAGAAGGTCACCTCATGACGTAACTTCACCAATGGAAATATTGCCAACACAAGAGCAAATCATCTCTTTTCCAAGAAAAAAAAGTAACTAAGGAGTTGCAAGATTTCAAAAGTAAATTGTTTTAAACTCACTTCAAAACAATTTTTGTTTTCAAAACATAAGATCGAGATTTCAAGATTCATTATAG
>Ga0307515_10012379_pt1 | contig 16053 bp, 16 predicted proteins | sample 17_EM_MG_FD_194513 | JGI IMG/M metagenome (GOLD analysis project Ga0307515, IMG submission 194513) | Populus trichocarpa ectomycorrhiza microbial communities from riparian zone in the Pacific Northwest, United States - 17_EM | ecosystem: Host-associated > Plants > Roots > Unclassified | place...
TCGAAGACCTTCTATGATGGCTCAGATGAAACTCGTTTGTTTAAATTAAATAAAAAATCTTTCTCTATCAAACAAGAAGGAAGACCTGTGTCCACTTACTACAATGAACTGGTGGCTCTTTTTCAAGAAATTGATCACAGAACTGCCTCTCAAGGAGAGACAGTTGAAGGAGTGGTCCAGCTGCATTCAACAATGCATCGACTTCGTGTTCATATATTTCTGAGTGGTCTTGACTCTGAGTTTGAGCAAGTCCGTGGAGAAATATTACGCAAAGATCCAAACTGGACTTGGAGAGTACATACGCATGCATAAGGAGGGAGTTTCAACAAAGACAAACCATGAGGAACTATCGAACAACCAGTGAGCACTCCGTGCACTCTGCCATGTTTACAAACCAACCCCGTCAAAGACCAGCTTCTAGAACAATGAAGAACCGAAATAATTCATCTATTGGAAAATACACAAGCCTCGTCTGTGGACATTGTGGTGAATCGGGACACTCAAAACAGAGGTGTTATAAGATCATTGGTTATCCTAAATGGTGGGATTTCTCAAAGAAACCAAGGAAGAAATTTACAGCAAAAGCCATGATGACCATGGCTGAAGTTCAGACTACCGCTGCTGATAAACTACCTGCTGCTGATAACCTGCCGCCTACCGTTAATGTTGCTCACTCTAGCAGCACTGGTAAGGCAAATACATTCTCTGTAATTACTAAAGATAATAATTGGATAATTGATACAGGTGCATCAGATCACATGGTTAGAGACACTGGTTAGTTACAATCCCTCCACTCTTCCACACATTCTTTTATTTCTACAGCTAACGGGAGTACCTCCCCTACTGTTGGGGAAGGCACTATCATCTTGACTCAAAAAATCACGTGGAACTCAGTTCTAGTTGTCCCATCCCTTGAACATAATTTGTTGTCAGTTGGCCAAATTACTTCTACTCTAAATTGTACAGTAACCTTCTGGCCATTATTCTGTGTGTTTCAAGACATTCTGACCCGGAAGATTCTTGGTTATGGTGTTAAACGTGGCAAACTCTATTATTTAGAACTTACAGAAAATGAAGGACAGAGATTCAGCCAAGCATATCAAACTAGAAGTTCAAATACAGATTGAGCCACAATATGGTTATGGCACCGACGATTGGGACATCTTTCCTTTGGATATCTTAGAAAATTACAACCGCATCTTTTTAATGTAGTTCATGATTCTGAGTTTCATTGCAATATTTGTGAAATGGCTAAAAGCCATCATATTACTTATTTACCGAGTTTAAATAAAAGTTCAGAACCTTTTGTCGTTATACATTATGATGTATGAGGTTCTGTAAAAAATTCTACCATATTTAAAGCCCGTTATTTTGTCACATTTATCAATGAATGTACTAGAATGACTTGGATGTCTTTGCTACACCAAAAAAAAAAGTGATGTCTTTACAGCATTTCAGGAATTTCATCGTATGGTGGGTACTCAGTATCAGAAACAGATTTGTACTTGGCAAACTGATAATGCTATGGAATTCCTGGATACCTCTGTTCAGAAGTATCTACATCACTATGGAATTCGGCATCAAACTTCATGTACTTATACTCCACAACAGAACGGGTTGGCCGAACGAAAAAAACAGGCAAATTTTAGAAGTGGTTCGTGCCTCTCTCTTTGGCATGCACATGCCTCGGTACTACTAGGGAGAAGCTGCAAAGTCTGCTGTGTATCTAATCAATCAAACACCTTCTCGAGTGATAGATTTTCAGACACCTCAATAGCGGATACAATCCTTATTGTCCACCTCGCACCTTCCAAACCTTGAGCCTAGAGTGTTTCGGTGTACTGCTTATGTTCACATTCCAAAGGTGTTATGAACTAAACTTGATCCATGTGCCACTCGATGTGTTTTTGTTGGATATTCAGACTTACAGAAAGGGTACAGATGCTATGATCCTCACATTCAAAAGTTACACGTCACATTGGATGTCTCCTTCCGTGAGACTGAACCTTTTTATTCAAAAGAAGGTTCTATCATTTCCTTTCAGGGGGAGCAATCCAGCACTGAACATTTGCTACAAGAGAGTGACGGGAATGAATTTGTTGAGGTGGAAAACATGATTGAACAGCTTGGGAACAATGGCACCGATGAGGAGTCACGGGGCAGGAGCATTGATGAGGAGTCACCTCTAAATATAGAGTTGCCTTTGTTAACACCATCAACCAACGAATCATCTCAGAATGGTGAATCCCAGGTACTCCTACAACCTATATCTGATGAGTCAAATGTAATTACTAATATCTTCTATGCCCAGGATGTTCACCCTACTACTGCAGCCCCATGATGTTCCCAAAGATCAAACAAGGGTGTCCCAAAGAAACAGTATGAACCCGATCATAGAGTCAATATCCAATATCCAATCAACAATTATGTCTCTAACCATAGGTTGTCTGAATCATATGCACTCACTATTAATCAATTATCCAATATATCCATCCCTAGTAATGTGCAGGAAGCTTTGACAGATCCAGCTTGGGCCAAGGCAGTAAATGAAGAAATGCAAGCTTTGCAAAAGAACTCTACTTGGGAACTTGTCTCCCTACCCGAAGGAAAGAAAACAATTGGGTGTCGATGGGTGTTCACTATGAAACTTAAAACCGATGGCAGCATTGACAGGTATAAAGCCCGGTTGGTTGCAAAGGGGTATATGTAAAAATACGGCGTGTATTATCAAGAGACTTTTGCACCGGTTGCCAAGCTTGACACAATCTGTATTCTCATATCTATAGCAGCCAGTCGAGAGTGGCCTTTGAAACAGTTTGATGTTAAAAATGCGTTCCTCAATGGGGACTTAGAAGAAGAAGTGTATATGGACTTGCCACCGAGTGTGCAGTGTAATTCTGAAACTAGGAGCAAAGTCTGTCGTTTGAAGAAATCTCTATATGGGCTGAAACAATCCCCTAGAGCTTGGTTTGGGCGGTTCTCATCTGCCATGACAGCATTCAATTATAAACAGAGTAATGCAGACCATACTCTGTTTATAAAGCACCAAAACGGGAAGGTAACAGCCCTCATTGTTTACGTGGATGACATGGTGTTAACAGGTGACGATCCAGAGGAGATGAAGCTATTATAGGATTTCTATGGTATTGAAGTCGCCAGATCAGCTTACAGGATTTCTATGTCACAACGCAACTATGTGCTTGATCTGCTAATAGAGACTGGCATGCTTGCTTGCAAACCTGCATCAACCCCTATGGACATCAATCACAAGCTCGATGTATTTCCTAATCAGGTTCCAACAGACATGGGCCGCTATCAACGGTTGGTTGGTCGATTGATTTATTTATCCCATACAAGACCGGACATCGCCTATGCCGTCAGTGTCGTAAGTCAATTTATGCATGCACCCAACGAAGAACATTTGCATGCTGTGAATAGAATTTTACAATACTTAAAGGGTACCCCAGGCAAAGGTTTATTATTCTCAAAACATGGAGTCTCCAGCATTGAGGGATATACTGATGCTGATTGGGCAGGGGATCAAACAACCAGAAAATCTACTTCAGGCTACTTTACTTTTGTCAACGGAAATTTGGTTACATGGCGTAGTAAGAAGCAAAAAGTGGTGGTCTGGTCGAGTGCGGAGGCAGAATTTCGAGGTATGGCTCATGGGGTATGTGAATTATTATGGATTCAGAGGGTCTTGACAGAATTAGGGATTCACTATACGGACCCGATGACTCTATACTGTGATAATAAGGCGGCCATTTCCATTGCGCATAATCATGTTCAACATGACCGCACAAAGCATGTTGAAATTGATCGTCACTTCATCAAAGAAAAATTAGATCAGAAACTCATACAATTTCCCTTCGTCCAGTCAGCATATCAGTTAGCTGATATTCTTACCAAGGTCGTTTCAGGGCTGACATTTCAGAGAGTAATTACCAAGTTGGGCATGATTGATATCTATGCCCCAACTTGAGGGGGAGTGTTGACATGATTAATTTCGATTATGTGATCTGATTAATTATAGGAACTATATCAAATATTATTTTGTAATCCGATTATTGCCTATTCAGATCAAATCTCGTATAGGTAATAATTATGTGAATTTGATCAATTATAGAAGTCATATCAAATCTTGTACAAAATTACTACACTTTCTTAGAATGGGATTGTTACCTATTCAGAGCTCTGTTTATTCAGAGCATTGTCTATTCAGAGTTCTGCCTATATATTTCCTCCTACAAGGAGAAGAATACTAATGAAAAATTCAGCAGTATCTACATAATTAACTAATGCTATCGAATTACTTAATATTACTTGCTCTTAATTTCTCAGTTTGTACAAACTCTTGAATGATTTTATGTAAAAATATGTCTACCAAATTCTATAAAACATACTTAATATTTATGAAACTAGATTGAATTTTTATTAGTATATACTAAAAACTGAGTCTTTTTTAAAATGATATTTTTGGTGAATAAAATTGATAAAATCAAATGGAAGGACAAAAGGGGATACATAGAAGATTTAACAACACATAAATAAATTATGGACTGACGAAGCCAAAAATAAGCTTCAAGGAATCCTCGCTTTCTTCATAGTAGATTCAGCGGGCCTCGTGAGGGTACACTGGGCTTAGAGATTCTTAATCTTCTGCAAAATTAGTAGCGTAGGAGACTCAATTTAGCAAGATTGATGGGCAAAATGAACTATAAATACCGTGCATGTTGTACTAAAGAAGCAACAGAGGATAATGTTCTTTTTTTGTGGCGATATATCTGTTTTTTCTTTTTGTACTTGTCCTTACCAAAAATCTGTTTGAGGTATTTATACCCGAAGAAACATGGAGGTAGGGACATAAAAGGCAAAACGTTGTCCTAACTAACAGACCTTTATTAAAGGGGTATTTGCTATAAAATTGATCAAATAAAAATACAAACTTCAATGTGCCACAATCCTAACGGTTTATGGCAAAAAGTTGCCATTAAACCTTTTATTAAAGGTAGACTAGTAATTATCTATGTGATGGTCTAGTGGTAAGAATTTGGGATCAAGAGGTTTGTTTTCTCTGTAGTCTCAGGTTCGAGTCATGTGATTGCTTATATGATGGCCACTAGAGGCTTACATAATCGTAGAATTAGTTGAGATGAACGCAAGTTGGACCGGACACCCACGTTAAACTAAAAAAAAAAAAACTAGCAAATGTTTTTGTGCTGTTTCTTAGGAAGAATACAATTGGGCCTACCGGTATTCTAATAGGCCCATTTGTCTCAATAAAATGAAATTACCATTTACCATTATTTCGGTACAAAAAATGGGTAGAAGTTTCAATCGTATATTGATGATACCCGGTTGAACTTTCCAGTGCTGATATCCGCTTTGAACGTTTTCAAACCTATTTGCAACAGCCGAATGTAATAAAGCTGAACGGATTTTCTCACTTCTGCATCTACTGAATCGATATTTGTCATAGAAAGATAGGTATGTACAATTTCTCCAGCTTTTAGTTGAAGCCAAAATGTTTTGGCCTTTGCTAGAAGCCATTTCAATTACAATAAGAAAACAGTCTGTTCTTCCAAAATCAAGGCTGCAAATTAAAAAACAGCCATCTCTACAGCCCATTTAAACGAGAACAAAATGTAGTAAAGCTGCTGCCTTCATCTAAAGGATCCTTGGAGACATCTGATAATATATCTATCATCTAAAGCTGCAACATTGTGCCCGACCTCTCGCCAACTTGTCCCACAGACAGATCATCTGCCTTGGGGATTGGTAATGTGCAGTATAATAGTTCTCCAAGCATCCGTATTGACAGAATTTCCAGTTGTGAGAGTACTGAACAGGGGTGGAGCTGTTAAATTGTTCAACCCACATTCCCATACTAACATCTTCCATCTTAAAGAGCTGCAATGAGAGTTTAACAATATTTTCATGTACAAACTACAAGCTGATAGGAAAGGTAGTTGTCAAAGAAATGCTAACAGAAAGGGGGGCAGAGAGGGAAAGAGAGCATCCTTCAACTGAGGGAGGTATTAGATAAGATTAAATATCACTAACCCTGAGGCTTCGTTTGCCATGTTGAGCAATGACAAATTTAGCAATATCAGTAGAAATTACATATCCAGGTCCATTGGCGTAAGGAGGATATACTTCTTCAGGCCATTCCTGTTACATTTAGGCAAATAACCTTCAAATGCAAGAAGTGAACATAGAAAAACAATTTCATCGTTCAGATTCTATTTATCAAGACAGAGAAATTGAAATTTTGAATTCATTTGAGTAGCAACATAGCTAACCATATCTAGATTAGTTCCTTTTCCATTTTGCTTTCCTAGTCAAAGCAGAACGTGTAAGATGTTCAGGACTATCTGATTCATGAAAGGAGCTCAACTAAAACATGGTCCCCGAGTCCCTAAAAACTAAAATCACAAAAAAGCAGCACCTTTAAGGATGATGAGTCTGATAGCAGGTGAGGAATGATGTTTTAATTCTTTAACTAACACAGGAAAAACCCTTATCATAGCTAGCCAACAAGCACAAACAGCCTTCTCAAAGCTGTCTTATGCCATTCTATGCCTTGAAAAAGTTCCTTGACCAACATCCATTCCATTCCATGAAATATCAAATGCGGTCAAAAAATTACAAGGGAAAGGGGTAAAAAGGAAGACAGTTAGGCAACTCTTGCAAGTACTGTGGGAAGTGATACCTCATTCGGGTAATGCAAAAGTGCCATGACCAGTATCACCAACGTTGCTTCTAGTACAACAGAGAATGGTGCTACAGCTTGATAAACAATTAAAACTTCTTCAGCTTCTTTTCATGATGTTCAGGCCAACCCCAGGTGGCTTATGAGATCCCAGAAGAGATTGCTGAGATGTATATTTTGTAGAGATTCTAATAATTGCCCTTTTACTCCTTTTACCCAGACTTTCTTATTTTATTTTATTTTCCTTTTTGTATGTTATTTTAAGAGAAAAGGGAACAAGACAATTGAATTAATAAGAGCGAAGACTGTGTTGCAAGGGATTTTATTAAATCAGAATTCCCACAAATGCATTTAAACTTACATACCTCAAAAGTAACTGCCCATTTTCCATTTCTTAGGGGACGATGTAAGAGATTGAGATTGCCCATATAAAGAGACTTGTTGGGAGAGGTACGATCAATTTCTTTCAAGACTGTGTCCACCCTAACAAATGTATCATCATCACATTTCATGATGTATGCAGCTGAGACATTCCGAACCTGTATTCAGCATATTCAGAGATACCAAAACAACTAGATTCAGGAGATATAAATAAGTACACAGTCACAGATATCCTATTTAAAAGATTCAATGAAAGATGATCAATGAATAAAGTATAGACTTACCCCAAACTCACAAATAGCAATAGTTTTGAGAACCACAAGCTCATAGCGATCCATAAATGGCAAAATCACAATATCACCAAAGTAAGCTGCCTCTCTTTTTAGCACTGCATTCACCTCCTTCCTTGGATTCTGTGATTTCGTAAACGAGTACAAAGATAAATTAGAGTGTGAATGTTATAAAAATGGTAGCTAAGAAGAATGGAAAAAAAGAAAAATGAATAGTAAAAAAACATAATGCCACTTCCTCTGTTCCAAAACAACAGAACATCTTATAGAATGCACAATATTACATTAAGAGGATTAAATAATTCAACTGAGACGCACATACAGGCTCACTTATGCACAATGAGCCCTAAACACATAATAAGTACTTGATAGAAAGGCAAAATGACAACTCACAGAATAACCACCCCTCTTAACTTTTGACCATGGACATAAATCAGGGAATAATGGATCATAATTTTGGGATAAGAAGGAATAAGAATACTCCAGAGCATTTCCTCCAAAAAAAAATAAAAAGAGTGCATAAATTGAGCAAACCTCACATGCATATGTCGTATATCAAGGGTATTTATGTGAGTGTCACCACGCAAAGTTTCTTTGCAAGGCAAAATTTTAACCCAAGACTTAAACCAGCACTGCCCTAGCCTGTGGCTACATCTGCAGAGGTTGAAGGGTAACAATAGAGATTGATCCTAGCATCCAAGTTCTCTTGACTTGTAAAATTATTTTGAGTGCTTTAATCATCAATGAGAAAAAGGGGGGGTAAGGCTGCTAAATGTGTCAGTGGTCCCTCAACTATTGCTCAATTTCAAAATCTACTAGTGCAATTTCAATTTTCTTTGAGATTTTAATGCAGTGCTTTGATCCCAACTTTCCAATAACTTTTTTCTGATGTAGCCAAACAACTACTAGCATGTGTATTTTTTTTAATTTCACTTTTTGAATGATATTTTAAAAAAATAATGTTAGCAAGCAGAAACAGAAATTGGATAAAAAGACCACGCACTCACTTTTGAAGTTGAAATAATACATTAGAAAATTTGATGGTTGAGGAATCTTTCTGAAATCATTATATAATTAAGTGACTGTTGATACAGTTAAACACTCCTTCAAAATAAATAAATCAACGTGGAGATCTTACCAGTGCAACAAAGAAACGAGCAACTACATTTGAAGACTTGATTACAGATGATTGCATCCAAGTTTTTCTAACTGCCATGCGTTCTGCAAAGTGATTTGTAGCTGATAGGATCCCAATAAAAAGTTGAATGGGACTCTTTGGTAAAGGATGAGCTTTCCACTTCTCTGACATTTCCAATACTCGCTGAGGAGAGAAGCTTGGATGAGAGCTGGGCAGAGAAGTTGCAAAAACTGAATGAACATCTACGTCTCCTTTGATTGCTAATCCTGTTGCATCTTCGAGGGTAAATCCCTAAAGGCACAGAAAAAAATTTAGGAAAGTATTTTGAGTTTAATTTTAATAGAAAAGAATTGAACTCTCTTTCAATATGTACTTAAACAAAACATAATACCACTGTAACAAACATGACTGTTAAGAACAGGAACCTCAAAAATCTACAGATAGACCATACCAAAGAAATCCAGTGGAAAGATAAGGGAATCAAGAAAAGGAATCACAGACTTAAAATGATGGCAAACAGTGGTAAGCTTAGTTCATGGAAATATTCATAGAAAAAAATGCAAATCTCACAAACAATTTGAAAGTACTGTTTTTCCATAGTGAGTGGATGGAACCACTAAAAAGACCATTGAGCATCAGATATGCAAATATATGTCCCAAATCCAGAAGGACAAGGTTCACCATTTGAGTTAGAGAATCAGGAAAAAACTGTCATAGGGTATAACAATCACTTTTTTTCTCATCTATATCAACATACCGGACGATATGGAAATGAGGTCACATGCCGCCCCCCAACAGTAATATGGTATCCATCAACACCAGCACGCAAGGTCAGGATAAACAATCCGCCCTCCACAAAAGGAAACGGCCATGTCACTTCAGGTTTCTGTTCACGCCCTATAAATCTCTTGAACCATGAGGCTGTCTTCGACTCTTTTGAATCTACATTATCATCCCGCATCCATTTCTCACACCTCGCATGTTCATCAACTGTCAAACATATGCATTAGAAAAACTTTCAATTTAATTATTTAAAATAGAGTGCCATAAGCAGTTTTAGCTTTTGTCCCTATTTCTAATTGAATTGTATAAACAAATAAGAAAAGCAACAATATCTCTCTCACCTCACACAACAGCTGGTGTGAAGAATAGTGTCTAGAGAATATCCAAAACTTTAAAACATCAATTCCTGGGACTTGAGCCTCATTCAAATACCTCAAGTCATTTCTTGAATTCTTCAATGCTTATATGTGAAGCCATGTTTCGTTGGCCCCAACCCGCTACAAGGTGAATTTAAATCCAACTTGGGAAAATTTTTTACATCTACTTAATTTCCAGCATATAATGGGGAATGCTATTTGTGGTTTTGGCGCCCATGAAAAGAAGAAAATAAATTCTTTCTTTAATACATGTATACACTCAATAATTATCTTTCCAAGTTGCATTTGACTTAACATACATAAGCAAACAAGGAAAACAAGTTAATTAACACAATTAAGAAACAAGTCAAATCTTACCCAGCATATCCTCATCTTTCTTGGATGGCAAACCATCGCACCTTTGAGCTGTCCCCCATTGCATCCTATAGCAGGTATTGTGCTCAATGACTGGATGCTGACTCCAATCTCCTCTCAATCGAGGATTTAAATGTAGAATTTTTGGTGGATCCTCTCCCTCCACTGACTTTAAACCCTGCAGCTCAATCATGAACTGTGAAACCATAACAATACCATTACCATTCCTCAACCTTGCAAGCTGGGGTACATACTCCTGGTGTGCATGATGGGGTGTTCCCACAATGGTTATAGAAGACCCAGCAGATAAACCACATGGTAGAAACATCATCTTATCCCCTCCAGCCAACTCCTCTCCACTCATGGATACCCACAAAGGACAAGACTCAATCTTCCCCTCATATAACAAACTCTGTCCAATCTCCTCTCCATCATACTTTTCCACTTCTTCCCATGCCTTCAACCCAAGCAGCCATGCTTCATCTGCCATCCTCTCAAGTGGTGATAATTTCATAGTTGCATTCCTTCGCCTCATAATTTCTCCTGTTATTCTTCCATAACGATATTGAAGTGGCTTTATAGTTTTAGAACCTCCCTTTTCATCTTCCAAAGGTTCCTTACTAGGCATCATCGGAGCATTCTGGTTTTGATTATCCTCTAATTTCCGGTGGAAAGCATCCTTATAAACAGAACTAAAAGATGGTTTGCTTAAATCGGAGTCTTCAACATCTTTTACCATAGATGACGAATCCAATCCAGCATAACTATCATCCACACTCAACATTGATGCAATCTCTAAAAAATGTGGAAACTTGAATGCTAAAAACACCAAGTATATTGCTCCTACAGCCAACAACATATGCGACAGCTTGCACCTCCTAGTACTAGAAGGTTCAATCTTTAACCTCTTCATCTTAATACCACCCAACAAGCGACAATGCAAGAACAAAACAAAAACTCTATAAAACCCAAAAACCTCCCATGTCTCTAAATCAGCATAAGAGCCCAGAACAAGCTTAAAACTTTCTAAAATACTAAACTATGAAAAGAAAAAAAATCCCAAAAACCTCTGATATGCCTATTCCTCTAAATGAACATAAAAACCCAGATTCCAAAAACAAGCTAAGCTAAGAGAAAATGCTCAAAATGTCCTCAAAAATAGACCCTTTTCATCAGATTCAATTAAGAATCCAAAAATCTCCAAAACCCATTTCAGAAAATGATCAATGAAGCTGAAAAATCAGAAGAATTCGAAAAGAAAGCCAAAATCTTGAGAGTTGAACCTGGAGATCAGAATCGAGCAAAACCCATGAAGTTTGAGACTTTTTTTAAGGAGAGGAACGGGAATTGGGTGATTGATCAAAGAAACTGAGACAAATTGAGCTTCTTACGAGAATCGAAAAGAAAAAGGCAGAGAGAGAGAGAGAGAGAGAGAGAGAGAGAGAGAGAGAGAGATAAAGGGAGGGAGAGAGACAGTGTGGTAGAGGTTTGCAATCTCTAACGTGTATACGGCAACCAAATTAAATTAATTGAAAAAATAATTGAGCTTAGTCTCGCTATTCGGGTTGGATGGCTGGATTTTTTAAATATTAGTCGATTCAAGCTCGAACCAAAGTCATTAAAACTGGTCTGAGATATGATACTGTCCAAGACCTGCGTCAGATTAATTTATATTAACTCATTTTATTTAAAAAATAGAATTAAAATTATATTATTTTAATGAAAAGACCAAATGGGTTTTGAGCATGTTAATAGATCCTGAGATAATTGTTGGTTTTTCGTGGTGTTTGGAAACGTGATACAAATTGAATTTTTAAAAATTTTAATTTTTTTATATGTTTTAGATTGTTTAGACGTGTTAATCTCAAAAATAATTTTTAAAAAATAATAAAATATTATTTTAATACATTTCAACACAAATTTTTTTTGAAAACAATTATAATCAAACTCTCAAATACCCTTATTTTTTTTTATAACTCGAGTTAAGTTTTAGATTTATTTACTAATAGACCTGCTAAGACAGGTTAAGATTAAAAACACATGTCAAACTTGATTTATTTTTTTATTTTATTTATGCAAAACTTTTGGAAATAATAAAATATAAAGACGCCGAAGTTTATTGACATTCTTCATGCTTTTCTATTTAAAGTTTTTGGATAAAAATATTTTTATATTTTTTTAATATCAAAATTTGATGTTAATCTATATTAGCCTCACATTTAAAAAAAAAAAACAAACAAACCTTCAAATAAAAGCTTCTTTTGGTATTATTAAGAGAGAAAATTGGTGTTTAATGCAATTTTTTAATGATTCAGAGTTTAATTTATATTGAATGTATAGTGGACCATGCTAATAAATGTCTATTTGTCAAATCTCAATCAAAAACCCAAATGGGTAAAAAAATATAAAAATTTAATCTTTAATTGAAAGCAAAAGATAAAATCTTGAAAACGAAAAGGATATAAATTTGCTATTGATAATTTTAAAATGTAACTCCACAATAATAATAACAATAATAATTTATTTTATTATTCAGGAAAAAAACTCTAATATTATTTGGCTTAAATACACATAGAAAAATACATGAAAATTGTTAGACTTGGACCCATATCATTCTTTTTTTAATTAATACATAGAATATTTCAATTTAGTTTGCACGTATTAAATTAAATTTTTACACTCCGAATAAAACTTGCAGAATAAAACTTATATAATGTAATCAGTGCCTGTCAATATTAATAAGCAAAATTTGTTTTTGAATAAAATCACATAAAAAAAATATATCTCTTAGTCTACATCAAGTTTACCAACTCAAACACACATTGATGGTTGACAGTTGACACCCAACATTCCCTTCCATGTAAAATTCTCAATAAATAAAGATTAATTATTTAGTTAAACTATTTAATTTAATATGGTTCTATGGAATCATATTGACATCTGGGGCCTTTTTTCAATGCAAGCAGCTATGCTTCCTCTTTCGTTTCCACATGGAATTATCCTCCACAATCAAGAAACACATCCTTTTTATATTCATCAGACCATGGACATTCCCTTGTCTATTAAATTAATGGATAAAACATGGCTTTAAAGCAACTCTATAAAGCATTCTGACCATCCCCTATTCCTGCATTACTTGAATGCATGTCTCAAATAATATATGCTTCTTTACATGATTTTCAAGCATCTTTTTTCACAGATCAAATGGTATACCAGCTGAACACAGGAGATGCTGTGATTGCATCTTATGTTGTTTTATCTTGGCCTGATGCATCCCTATCAATGAGAGGGCCAAAATGATGGCCACAAAATTTGAAGCAAACAGACAGCTTTCTTCACCTTATGTTCTGGCCAATTCGTAGGAGCTCATCTTGTCTATAATGCTCTTCGCATATCCCATCACTTTCTGCAGAAGAAAGAAAAAAGGTGTCTATCATGGAGTCGTATTCGTGATTTCTGATTTATACCAAATTAATTCAGTAAAGAAGAATTTTGGGATTCCTATATATTTACCCGTCTAAAAGGCTCAATAGGAAGAAGTGGTTGCGTAGACATCTCCACATTCCTGAAACAATGCCATTGATAAGAAAGAAAATTCAAGTACTAGATCTTGTCTAGTTAGTATTCTAAAACAAAAGAGACGCATAAGAAAAAATATAAATATGTTTTATTGAAAATACATGTATAGAGATATGTTTTAAAATGATTTTTTATCCTTTTAAAATGTGATATATCGTCTCTTCTATCCCAAAATCATTGAAAAACTAGTTGAGTGATATAAAAGATTTATAGACTTGTAAATATACAAAAAATGTCAAATTCATCAATTAAATTGTTGTGACTTAGAGGGTTTCTCTCTCTCTCTCTCTCTCTCTCTCTCTCTCTCTCTCTCTCTCTCTCTCTCTCTCTCTCTCTCTCTCTCTCTCTCTCTCTCTCTCTCTCTCTCTCTCTCTCTGTGGTATGTTTTGTTTCAGTCTATAAAATAAATAAACCAACATAAAAATATGGTGAGAAAAGCATCCTTGCAACTCTTCAAAAGTGCGCAAATTTCATTATCAAGAGAGGGCAATGACCACATAATTAACTTGCTCCTGGTGGTTGTGTACCTTATCCCCTCCCCAAGTCTCGAGTTAGAGCCCTCCTCAATACGAAGAAGATGAAGAAGAAGAAGAAGAACCTCATTTGTGTCCTTAACATATTATACGGTTCTATATTTTGATCCCAAACCAATTAATTTCATCAAGAACTTATTCAAAATTAAACAATATTTCCCTCCCATACAAGAATTATCAGGTGTTTCTTGCACGTATTTAATTTTGACAATGAAGGCAACATTGCCTAATTTTTAAAAGGTTTTGGATGAAATTGATAAAATTATTTGGTTTGGGATGAAATTGAGAAAAAGTTAATCATTTAGGGATGTTAATGATGTTTTTCCAAAATAAGGTGAGAATCGTGAGATTTAGGGTTTGTTTGAGAATGTGTTTTGGGAGTGTATTTGCGGTTGCTTTTCAAAATGTATTAAAATGATGTTTTTTTTATTTTTAAAAATTATTTTTGAAATCAGCGCATTAAAACAATTCAAAACATGAAAAAATTTAATAAAAAAATTAATTTTTTAAAAATACATCTTAAACAGGAAATGCTGGCAGGGGCTAGGCCCGGGCTATGCAAAAAAACAAATCTGACTCCCCCGAACTATTTAAAATTTTCAATTTAAGTTTTGGCTCTCCTAGAAAAAATCTTCTAATCTTAATCTCTTTTTTTAAAAAAAAATTCGGCTTCGTCCCTGATTTAGGATAGTGACATTCTTAATCTCCATGCTACACGTACCGACATTCATTCCATCATGCAAGGTAGGTTGCACTACAAATTCAAATTTATTTCCCAAGAATTTGATAAGAATTTTAAATAAATCCAACACTTGCTTCAAAATAACAAAAGAGATATATATATACACACACACACAACAACACCTATTGGGCTCAGCCAATAGAAAATCCAGCTCAGTTATATTTTAAATCATACTCTTTCTATATTGATTTGTGAGGAACTGATTAAAATACCGTCAGTTTTTTTCTAATAACATTTTCTAGTTTTCCCATGACACACAACCATGACACACTTAGGCTAGAACACTTAATGGATCTACTCACTATCACGAGCACTTTTGCCTATTCGGACTTCTAACAGCTCATCAACTAAGTGTAACCCATCACCCGAACTGTGTTGGCCACTTAAAGGCAAAATCAAATTTGACCACCTCAATAAATTTTGGCACCCACAACATCCATATCCTTGGAAAGGATTAACAATGTGTCTTTTTAGAGCAATAACACCATTTTCTAAGGGGTGGATTAAAGAGTTCCTTAGAATCCAATATATCACCCCATGATATATTATCATTGATAGTAAGTAAGTTTATTTTTAAATTAAAATAATTGTCTCTTTAACATACACTTTTTGTCTGCATATCTTTAATAGAAACTTTTGGACTCTTGCACAATCTCCTTAGAAAGGGTTCTCCCCAGTGCGATTGCACTCTTTTTGGAAGGGTTCTCCCTAATGTGATTGCATAATCTCTTTGAAATGGGTTCTCTTTAGTGCGATAACTACATTCTTCATGACAACTTGAGATGACCAACCTAAAAAAAGTAACAAGACCACGTCCTATGACCAAATATATATCACCATGGCTAACTAGAACATAGAGAACTACCACAACTCCCCATATTGGCTACAATACCTCATGCAATCTTCATAGAAGATATCAAATCTTTAACTTTCAAGTTCCCCCCCTCTAATAGAGGGGCTCTCATGCCTCATGTCATCTCTAGGGAGGCCACAAGCCTCAAAATCTTAAAAAAAAAAAAATGCAATAACTCTTCCAAAAAAGGGATTGACTTGGTCTCATTAATGCAATAACACCACCCTCCATAAGTTTCCCTCTACCCTTTAGAAATTTTCTAAGTATGGGCGTCGATAGGGATTTGCTCCCTTTAGTCTCTTAGAATA
>Ga0307515_10012380_pt1 | contig 16053 bp, 11 predicted proteins | sample 17_EM_MG_FD_194513 | JGI IMG/M metagenome (GOLD analysis project Ga0307515, IMG submission 194513) | Populus trichocarpa ectomycorrhiza microbial communities from riparian zone in the Pacific Northwest, United States - 17_EM | ecosystem: Host-associated > Plants > Roots > Unclassified | place...
AGGTTAAGTTCTTGGGTTTGAGCTAGACTTGAGTTTAGGTCCGATGGCCAAAACATGGGTCTTACACAAATGACGTGCCAAGGTGAAAAGAAAAGGGCTAAAAAACCTAATCCAACTCAAATAGATTAAGCCCAAACGAGCACAATGCCTACTTGCTTGGTCAACCTAGGTAGTTAGGCACTAATTATTCGGGTGCAACCTGGCCAAACCTGGATCTTTTTTGTGTATTTCTTTATTTTATTTTACATATTTTCATGCATATTTTCATACATTTTCTCCAACTGATCTTTTTATTTTTGTGCAAGTATTACTAACACATACGCAATCTCATAAATTCTACTTGTCTTCACGCCAACATTTTTATTGGAGGAGAAACGCGGTGAATCAAGCACTGTTCTTTAAACATGAGAATATTTTCAACATAATCACATGTCTTATTGCCTCTGATCGAATTCTTGAAAAAGCACAAGCACTTGCCTTGCCGCCGTAAAAAATTTCTATAAGAATTAATCGTGAGAGAAAAGTGAGGGAGAGCTCGGGATCTTAAAAACTATTCGGAAAAGAAAGAAAACTTCTTTTCATAATGTTTACTAGCTTATCCTTAAATCAACAATCACTCAAAATTAACTTAGATATACAAGAGACTTGCTTTGCAAGTTTAACAAAGAACCAAAGCTTCTTAGCTAGGAAAATCCATTTCTATTTGAAGTTTTCCGCACTTCATTATATTGTAACGGTGAGATAATGCCAATCTATATATTCGATCATATTCTCTGGGACTTTCCTGGGGGAGGTTGAGCGGTTGCTTGTAGATTCCCCTCATAATTTATTGGTTGCTCCTCTTCCATGTAATTTTGCAAATTTATTTTCAAAATTGCTTATAGTTCTCCCATAAATGTTAAGAGAGAGACAGAGTTCAGTACACTGATAATGTCGAAGAAATAAAACAAGAAAGAAAACATGTCAGTCTCGCTCGCCTGGGACAAACTAATAAAATATCAAAAGAGTACGTCTGGAAACTGAGATGAAATACATGTCTCTGGCATAGCTAGGAGCTATGAATTATTTAGGGCGAGCATTTTTTAGAGAAGTATACATACCATAAAACAGGCCTCATTGTGCAAGTTGGGAGTATTGACGATGAATATATTTCCACGCAAGACATGCATGACAAGATGCGCTATGCATTCCTGTCCAAGCTGGAGAATTTGTTGAAAGAAAACTCGACAGAGAGCACTTCTGCCTGAAGGACAATAATATTTGGATTTTTGTCACCTTTCGATTGAAGGGTTTGCTTTTGCGTTTGAGATCAACGCGTGAAGAAAGAAAACAAAGCCCTCGTTTGGGATCATTTCAAGAGAATGTGATCATATGAAATAGGTTGCATAGGCCGTCCCTGGAAAAGGGAAAGTAGCTTGTCTTCATCGCCAAACTAGGGTTATCCTCTACGTGGTTGCATTCTTTGGATCTCTTTCTTAAGGTCCACTGCCCTTTCACTTCAACGTACGAATATTGCTCTCACTGATGCATGGTGACAACTTACGGCATTATCAATTTGATCCTCATCAACGCCTGTTGATTGCTCGACAGTTCTTTTCAGGATTTGTTTTGATTCTCGATTTGTCATGGGAATGCTTCTAGAGCTAGAATTTGACTGATCTAAAAACATGCTACGAGTTAACAAAAACGACAATGGTAATCTTAGTGGTTCTCATTATTAAGATTTGCACCTAATTGCATGCAAGTATCCTTTAAATTGGTCAAGAATCATGACGGGATTAATTAATATGTGGACCTAATATTTAGAACCATCACTAGTAATATATCAACCTAAGGCAATGTTTATGGGTAAGTATTAGTTTTTGTTCCAATGTAATTATAATTAATTATATGAAAAGAAAAAATAATTGTAAAATCAAGCACTAATTCAACACCGAAATGTTTTTTTTGAGATTACAATAATCTTCTAAAAAATAAAACGAAATAAATTATGAAACTTGATTTACATCCTAACTTAAAATAAAAATAAATTATTTCCAACTAACTCAATAAGAATTAAATTAAAAATATATAAAAAACAATAACCAAAGCAAAAAAAAAAAAAGACTAAAATACAAAAAAAAATTACAAAATATTATAGATTACTATTATAATTTGCAATGTTAATTTATGGAGGTAATGTAATATAATTGTAATAAATTGTGTGCAACTTTGATTTGTTTAATTGATCGTCCTACCGTCAATAGCCAAGAAATAATTCGGGTTCCTTGCGCTAGAAGTCAAATACCACACTGTCAAGCCAATCAAGAAGCACACAAGTAGGAAGAATCTCTATTTTTCTTTCCATGTATCTTAGCCTCACATGTTAGGCCAAAAATTCCCTTCTCATGCGTATCATACGTGCTTTCATACAGGCTCAAATCTTGATGCTGTTAGGCTTATAAAAATTGAAAGTTACAAGTTCTCAGTGAGGATTTGATACAATAAAATGAAGATTTGATCGAGATAAACTATGCGAATGATGTAGTAGATATTTTTATAAACTAATAAAATAAATTTATATTTTTAAAAAGAATTAGTTGTGTCAGACTAAACTAGCAGCTTAAAATGTAGATAATTATAGATTTGACCATTGGAATACCAAGCTAAAACTTTTTAAAGTAATTTTAAAGATAATTTTTTTATAAGTGATTCTAGTTCTAACACAACCATGTATTTTATTGGACCACTGAATCTTTCAAAATTAGGTCAGAAGTTGTTGTTTCAGCTAATTTTATTATTTTTCCTATGATTTTTTTTAGATTTATTTTGGATTTTGTTTTAAATTTCTTTTATGCTTTCAAACTTTAAATTGCTTCCTAGTAAGAGTTGGATTTTTATTTATTTATTTAAAGTTCTTGTAAATTTAACGAGAAAACAACCATTATATATTTAATTTTCAAAAAATAAAATTATAAATTTAAAGTTTATACATGCAACCCTCCCTCTTCACTCGATTAATTGCCTACGTTTTCTGTGTTGTTGTCCCTATAGCATATATAGCATCCGAATGCATCAAATTTATATTTACAATTTCTAGTATTTCACAGTTATTGAATTCACAGTCCAATGGAACTTTCATTACATGTTTGTGGGTTCCACAAAACTCGGAAACCTAACGATTGACCTAACTTCCCTCACTATACCATAGATTTTTTGTTTTATTTTTCTATTTTTTTAAATGAAATGTCATCAAGTGTCAATCCCAAACTATTTTATGCTGATTCTCCATGATATCAAATGCTTAAATCGAGGTTGTATTGGCTTCAGGACGAGGAAGCTTTTGTCAAGGGACGAGGGGACCTTAACCCACTAGGGCAAACAGTGACTTCAGGCCTTCTAGCTTTTATACAAACTATATAGTATGCGTTCATGCTAATAATATTTTTAAGCTGTAAAAGCAGGAGAATTTATTTTAGGTAGTGTTTGGAACGTAGTGCAAACCGTGTTCCTTCAAAATTTAATTTTGTTTTTTGCTTAAAATAATTTTTTTATATTTTTAAATCATTTTGATGTGCTAATGTCAAAAATAATTTTTAAAAAATAAAAAAACTTTATTTTAATACATTTTTAAATAAAAAACACTTTAAATCGCTACCATTACTACAATCTCAAACACACTCTAAAGTGTTGGGCTAGAGAATCCTCCAAAGCCATTGGAGGTTTCTTTACCCCATCAAACATGTGGAAATAATAAATTTAAGTAATGAGGTGTCATGGATGGATGGATGGTGTTAGTAAAATTTTATTATTAATCAATTCACTGTTTTACTATGATAAACTAATTTTTTCTTATTTTAAGTTTTATATAAACGATAAAATTAATACTTGCATTAAATTTAAATATACCATGTCATAAAAAAGAGAAAAGAGGCTTTGTTTGTATAACAAGTATATTTAAGCTTTGTTTAATTTATTTACAATATTTTTTTTATTGGAATTAGGCTTTCTTATTAAATATTTTTTCCTTGGTACCATTGTAACAGAGAAATGAAATTTCTAAAAATCTAATTCACCCTGTATATATAACTTTTTATTTACTTATATTTTTACTTGAAAAATATAATTGAGCAAATTTTAATAGTAAGATCTAATTTTTTCAAAATAAATTATAATTAAGTGTGTATTGAGGATTAAGAGAAAATGGTCTATCCTTAATTTTTAACAAATATAAAGTAGGATTAATCAATATTCATAAAATGGGAAGAACACTACTCTTGAAATATTCATTTGTCATCAATTATAATTATATTATAATTATAGAGAAAACTAAAAGAGTTGATGCTACTACTATATCAAAATATCAAAGAGTCAAAACACTAAGGATTGCAATAGTAACCTACTTTTTTTTCTTGATCACTTGACTTTTTTTTTTTAATTTTTTTCATTTCGCATTAAATTGACGTGGAAATAGATATGGTGGTTTATTTTGATTGGCTTGGTGTTGGGTTCTCGCAATGTCAGGATAAAAAATTAAAGCTTAGTTGGTCCTCGGTTTGGTGAAATAAAATGCAATTTTATGATTGGAAATAACTGAATTTTTATGGACTGAATTTGAAATTGAAAGAAATGTTCAACCCCATTTTAAATTTCATCATCCAACATTAAGTTTATAGAATATTAAGCTTTTTATTTTTTTTAGTTTTCTTTCTATGATTATAACTCGGTCTCATGATTCGAGTCATGAATTTGTCATTCTAACTCAGATTGACTTAAGACTTATACATCATTTTACTTTTATTTTTATGTCAAATTTGATCGTTATTTTTAATTTTTTTTTGTCTTGGATCTTCTCTTTTTAATGTAAAAAACTGTGTAATTTGTTTTTTAATTTTACACTTAATTTTAGGTTCAAATATAAAATAATAATATTGTAAAAAAAAGTTTATAACAAAATGTATTAAATTAAGTGTGGATGACAAACATAAAACTATATATAAAAAAAACCATCTATCAACGTTTGTCTAAGACTACTCTAATCATTGAAAAACTAACAATAAATGAAAAAAAAAACCCATACATAATTATGAATACATGTTAGGGATAATAATGAATATTTTATCTTGTTTATACTCTTCATGAATGGAATATATAAATAAATCTAAACTAAAATCTATAATAATGAATGTTTTATCTTGTTTATACACTTAATCATCTTGTTTATTTTAATTAATCTATATACTAAAATCTTATAATAACATGCATAAATTTATTTGTAGCACACTCTCATAGTTTATTATCAAGCATTTTAATTACTTTATTTTATTACTAAAATCTATATATATATATTACCAGGAAAGCTAGTATGGAAGAAGCAATTATGGGTGTGTTGGTTCTCGTAGTGTTTTTAAAATAAATTTAATTTGTTTTTGTTTTAAATTAATTTATGTTATATTTTTTTTATTGTTCTAATGTATTAATGTTAAAAATAAATTTTTAAAAATAAAAAAAATATTTTTAATATTTTTTCCAAACAAAAATCACTTTTTAAATTACTGCTGCAATATCTAACCCTCATTTAAAATAGAAGCTATTTACTTTGGTGGTATGGAATTTTATTCCTTCTTCCAAGTGATCAATTCAATTCATTAATGATTGAAAACTAAAATATTGGCATTATTCAGGTCAATGATTTAATTATTTTCATGTTTTATTGCAAATATTTCTATTTTTCTTTTCTTTTCTGTTTTTTAAAATTAGGCCAACCGTTGAAAGAGTATTATTTTCAGACATGCTCTCCCTCCTCCACAAGTCTCTCATTTGTTTTATTGTGGAGTACCAGAAAAGAGGCTACTATATTTATGCTTGGTCACCACACACTACCTGTAACTCTTTCACGCAAAAATCTTTCCATAGCTTCACCTTCTCTGTTTACAGTATCTCTCTCAGCTTTCTCTCTCTCTTACTTTTGGCCATTTACAGCCCTCGTTTTTCAGTTGCTGTTATCTCTGTCTCCAGTTTCTTCTTTTGCTCTCTCAGGTCATGTAACTGTACCCCAAAACTACAATCTTGAAGGTGTTCTTATTGTTGCTTTAAAGGGTCTTTTCTTGAACAATGTGATGTTCTTTCCTCTGTTTTGTTAATGTCCATTTTCTTAAAACTATTCTAAATCAATTTTCGTAGGCCTTCAATCGTGGATTCTCGTCACTACAATCTTCTTCTTGTGTATTCCATTTTCTTGGATGTTTAAAGTTGTCTACTTCTGCTAATGCCCATTTGCCTTGAATTTGTTTTAAAAAGTTGAAAGATGCAGTTTTTGATCATGGGTTTTCGTTAATTTGGTTGCTGATGTTCTCTAAGCCCTTTACCACTATAGAGCTTGGCTAAAATTTAGCTAGTTTTTCAAAATTGTAACATGTAATTTTAATCTCTCAACTACATTTTGTTCTGTTAGTGTGCTTTCTGGTGGGACTTAGTTTATGAAAAGGAAGCTTTTCTTGATAATGAAGTAAAGAAAGCAGTGTTAATGGATCCAAATCTCATTGAAGTCAAACGTAAATAAGATCTGTGCATATGGAGAGAATCTGTTCTTTCCGTTAATTCAGACTCTTTTTATTTCACTGTGGGTTCTGTTCGCTAGCATCATTGATTTTTAACTAACAGGATATCATTTCTAAACGATTCTTTGGTTCTTGATATCTAATATACCGATATCATTCTTTATAATTCCTTGAAATGTAAGAATCTTTAGCTGTATATGTTTTCTTACAGGATTAAATGTATCCAAAATGTTTATTTCAGGACTTCAGTCCTGCTTTTGTTTAATGTCTTTCTGCCCATAGGTTCTCATTGTTACCTTCTCCTATGCAAGTTTAGCTATCTTACTGGCCTCTCGAGTAGTAAATTCGGTCGGAGTCGTGTTTTTATTTTATTTTATCTTATATTAGTTTGTTGAACAAAACTCAATCCATCTTCACCGCTTCATATTCACCAAAACTCTGAGTTGTCATGGAGGAGACGTTTGTTCCCTTGCGAGGAATAAAAAATGATCTTAGAGGAAGGCTTTCGTGCTACAAGCAAGACTGGAATGGTGGTTTCCGTGCTGGCATCAGGTTTGTGACGCTTACTGCACGTATTTAATCAAACAATTGAGAGCTATGGTTGTGATATTTACCATTTGTACTAGTTACTATGGGAGTATTATGTCAATTTTTTAGCTCAACTTTGGCTTTTGGCTGTGCTCAATGTAACAGTTATAATCTTGATTTTATATACATATATATTTATGTCCTTCTATTTAGGATCCTTGCTCCAACAACATATATATTCTTTGCTTCGGCAATTCCTGTGATATCTTTCGGGGAACAGCTAGAAAGAGATACAGGTTGGCTGGCTTTTATATGTTGCCACTGTCCTCTTCTATAGGTATTTCAATAGTTATCTACTAAGTCTCTATTTTTGGTTACATGTTACAGGTGGAACTTTGACTGCAGTGCAAACTCTTGCATCCACAGCACTTTGTGGCATCATCCATTCAATAGTTGGAGGGCAGCCCCTGCTCATACTGGGGGTCGCTGAGCCAACAGTGTTGATGTATACATTTATGTTTGACTTTGCAAAGGACCGAAAGGACTTGGGGCCTAATCTCTTCTTAGCCTGGACAGGATGGTATATAAGCATAAAAATCTTTGTTAGCTGATATGCCTGGTGTGGTTTCTGGTGATATTCAAGGATTTCCATCGCTTTGTGTTCTCAGGGTTTGTGTGTGGACAGCCTTGTTGCTGTTCCTGCTGGCAGTATTGGGTGCATGCTCCATAATCAACAGGTTTACACGTGTTACTGGTGAATTATTTGGTCTTCTTATTGCAATGCTCTTTATGCAGCAGGCCATAAAGGTGAGCACTCTTAAAGAACTCGCATCATTTTATCAGAGATCCATTTAATTTCTGAGTTAAATGTTTCCAAATGATTGTGCATGGAATTTTTTCCAAGTAAAATTGGTTTCTTGAGAATTCTCTTAGTAGAAAATTCAAAACGCTGTGTTCTTTCTCCAAAGCACCATGAAAAGAATGTTGTAAAGTCTGCATACACTCAATTCTCAATCATAGCTTCAATTTTGGATTTGATACCAAAGGGACTTGTTGAGGAGTTTCGCATACCCCAGAGGGAAAATATTAATCAGACTGCGCTTCAACCTTCTTGGCGATTTGGCAATGGAATGTTTGCATTGGTTCTCTCCTTCGGCCTTCTTCTGACTGCACTAAGGAGCCGCAAGGCTAGATCCTGGCGCTATGGTACAGGTATTGGATATTATTGAATTTAAATTCCTAAATAGAGGAAAATAAACTTCTTTTGCATTTTGTAGGTTCAAGTTTTACAACAGTCATGGTCGATTAAGAACGTGTAGCTTTATGACTATTTTACCTGTTCTTTCCAATAAGTTGGAGTGTTAGTGATGACTAACCCTTAATGGCCATAAGCCCTGCCCATCTTTCTCAAATCATGCCTCTTGAAAATAGTTCAAAAGGGGAGGGATTCGTGTCTATCTGCCCTTGTGTCTGGTTTTTTTTCCTTTGTAGAGTTTTGAGTTCAACATGTCTATGAAGAAAAAGTTTCCACTTACTGCATATAGCATCAATTGTCACTACATGTATCTCATAAACTTTTACTCACAGCTCTTCTTCATTTATTTTTGTTCAAAGGTTGGCTACGAGGATTCATTGCAGATTATGGAGTTCCACTTATGGTGCTGGTGTGGACAGCCATATCATACATACCAGTTAATGATGTTCCAAGAGGGATCCCAAGGCGGCTTTTCAGTCCAAATCCATGGTCTGTTGGTGCACACTCAAATTGGACAGTCATCAAGGTGAATCCTAGAACAAAACTTCCTTCAATATTAGATTTGCTTTAACTTGATACAGAGCTTAAGCTGTGCATTAAATCCTCCAAATCCTGGTATGGATTTATACTTTGTTTATTTGTGCAGGAAATGGTGAATGTGCCTCCTTTATATATAGTTGGATCATTTATTCCTGCAACCATGATTGCTGTGCTTTACTACTTTGATCATAGTGTTGCATCACAACTTGCACAGCAAAAAGAGTTCAATTTGAAGAAACCATCTTCCTATCACTACGATCTTCTTCTTTTGGGATTTTTGGTACTATGTTATTCAGAGACCATTTTTTCTCATCATGATTCTACTAAGATGGTTCAATCGCAGCAAGCAGGATGAAATGTAGGCACTTCGTTTTTACATCTCTTCTGAATTTGATGTGAACAGGTTATATTGTGTGGTCTTATTGGCATTCCTCCTTCAAATGGTGTAATTCCTCAGTCTCCAATGCATACGAAAAGCTTAGCTACCCTGAAACATCAGGTAATAGCCGTTCAAGTTCTAAATTACTTGATACGTATCTGGTTTGTAGAATAGAAGAGTAATTTAAGTTCTTTACTCCAAATTTCCCTGAATCTAATTTTTAATGTTCCAAAATACCAAGGCTGAAGAAACATACCAAACCTGTTCCTTTGCATTCATGGATACAAGTAGGATGAGCATCCGACCATTTTTCTTTATGGCCTGAATCATTACAGAGGGGCTTAAGCAATTGATATTTCTAGTGGAGAAAGTTTATGCAAAACCCTTATGTGCTTTTGGCTTCCCTGGTTGTTTACAGACTCCCTTTTATTCAACACTTGATGGGCATTTAAATGCTTCTTGTTTCTTCCTTTGCTCTGATAAATGTCTGTATCTATGTAATTGTACCAGTCAATGATTCTCATCATCTTTGTTTCTTTGCTTTCACACAGCTTTTGCGAAATAAACTTGTCTCAACAGCCAGAAAAAGTATGGGTAAAAATTCAAACCTGTGTCAATTATACCGAAGCATGCAAGAAGCATACAATGAAATGCAGACTCCATTAGCCTATCAACAGCCTCCTTCCCTGGTAGATTAGCCTGCTAATGATTTTTTATTTACAAGATGTTTGTTTTGTTTTCCTTTTTCTATCTTTTCCTCTCACCTTTACTTGAAACAGGGACTGAAAGAGCTGAAAGAATCCACAATCCAGCTGGCCTCAAGTACTGGCTACATCGATGCACCCGTTGATGAAACTACTTTTGATGTGCATAAAGATATAGATGACCTTTTACCAGTTGAGGTCAAAGAACAACGTCTCAGCAATCTGCTCCAGTCATTGATGGTTGGTGGCTGTGTTGCTGCTATGCCTATTCTGAAGAAGATCCCAACCTCAGTTCTTTGGGGTTACTTTGCTTTCATGGCTATTGAAAGCTTACCAGGAAATCAATTTTGGGAGAGGATATTATTGCTTTTTACTGCTCCAAGCAGAAGATACAAGTGAGTGTATGCTCATACAGTCAGGCCACATCCTGTTAGCTAGGAACTCTTCTATGCTTTGTTAATTATCCTTATCTGCATCCCCTATTCTTTATTTGTTTTGTCACTATGTTTGACTACAAACTTCAAGCATATATTGTTTTTCTACTAAAATATACTGGAAGAAAATAATTCTACAACTAATAAAACCGTATTTGACGTGAAACCGTATAATGATGATGATGATTTGTATGTCACTGTAATCCTCAGATGAATCCGACATCTAATTCAGGTCTCCTGTGTTCCAGGGTGTTGGAGGAGTATCATGCTACCTTCATTGAGACGGTTCCCTTCAAAACAATTGCCACCTTCACTTTGTTTCAGACAGCTTATCTGCTTCTATGCTTTGGCTTAACATGGATTCCAATAGCTGGGGTCCTTTTCCCACTGTTGATCATGCTTCTTGTTCCAGTGCGGCAGTATGTGCTCCCTAAGTTTTTCAAAGGAGCCCATCGTCAAGACTTGGATGCTGCAGAATATGAGGAAGCTCCTGCTGTATCTTACAACATGACGTTTGAAGTAAGTTCATCTCATTCCTTCTTTTTTGCAATTTTCAGCTAGGCATGCATAGAGATAAAGGTTTGAGAAAACTCTGGTTTCCTAATGCTCTTTGATGAGAAATTGTTTTTGATCTGCACTGTGCCTAATCCATTTGGAGTTTGCAATGTGCTAGCAATTCGATGGGTCTAAATTCTCACCAACTTTACCAAACACATATAATACTTTGCATTCAAGTATCTGTCTTCCAGGGATCCACTCTTCTTGAGTTCTTGATGTCTGACTAAATTGATAGGAGTAACTTGAAGTTCGAAAAGTCAGACAAACTTGAAGTTCGAATAGTCCTAAAGTTTTTTATTTCGAATGTATGATGCTTTATGTATCTGACAGGATCAGGATCCGCAAGCAAGAAATACTAATATTGATGGTGTGGAAATTCTTGATGAAATGATCACACGAAGCCGTGGCGAGATCCGGCATACACAAAGCCCTAAAATAACAAGTTCTACTCCAGGTTCAGTGGAGGATATAAAATCTTCATATAATCCATGTCTTTCACAAAGGGCATACAGTCCACGCGTTGGTGAATTGAGGGTGGATCAGAGCCCAAGATTTTCTGGAAAGGGAGTTGAATTAAAGCAAAATCCTAGTCCTGGGCCTTCTAACCTTGGTCAAAGTAGTCACGCTTCATCATCATGCTAAATTCATAATTCTGGTTAGGTTAGTTGTCAGTATGCTCGAGAGGTCCTATGTTAAATTATGTTACTAAGTGTCTCTTGTAGGAGTGTGTTTTCCTTTGTGATGTCTGTTAGTGTTCATTGTTCTCCATCTTCCAGTAGTCTGGGCAGAAGACACGTATATATATGATAATGAAAATATGTCATTTGCGCTGATGTTTCTTTGCTGCAATCTCCTCTTCCTCCCTTTCTTTTTACTGCTCTACTGTTTGTTTACTCTTATTGTTTGGCTAGGAAAGCATTTACAAGATTGAGAAGCAGAAAATGAAGGAAATTATTGGAAGAACCTCACTATGTTTCTATAATTTTTGGGTAAATGCCTTGACTATGATCTAAAAAAAAGAATAGGAAAGATCATTGCCTGTTGCAGAGGGTTCTTGCAAGGGAGAAATCAGTAACAATTCCTCTCTTCAACATTTTTTCATGAAGTGGCTCTACGAACTTAAACTTCAAACTTTATGATCAAAAGCACAGGACTTGAGAGAAAGCACTTGAGCAATGCATGTGAATGCAAGCTTGGAGACAATTTCTGCACCAAAAAACAAAAACGTTGCTCTTCTAAAACAAGTACCCTTCACCTAATTACTGGGAATGTTCGATCTTTTCCAACCCAGCCCAACCCAGTAGGCCACTTCGTACCCCTTAACCACTGCAGCTAGCGCTCAATCGGTAAACGTGAAACTTGATTGCTTCAAGTGTCTATGTAGTTTCAAACGAGAACCCTGATCAGCATCGTTTGACAACAGAACCGTAGAGAAGGGATCATACACATGGAATTGCGCAACACAAATAGACAGGTGTTGGGTTCTTTTGTTTGTGCTTTCTTTTTCACTTCATTTTCCAGGTTGTCTTCTAGGATGTTAAAATCATGAACCAGTTTAAAGCCATGCAGCATGAGTCTATGATGCAGATGAATACTCTTTACTGAATAGTGTTTTTAAAGTGCCCCCCTTTTTTCCCAGAAAATACTCCTCTCCTGACAGCTATACGGATGATGTTCATGTTGATCAAGCTTCCACCAATGGTTTTAGGATTTGCTAGTGGGAATCTCATCCAATATATCTCTAGCTAGCAGTAGAGGAGAGAATCCACGCTTGCTTCATGCATCTTTGCGTGCGTTAGTGCTTGCAACTTGCAATGGCGCAAGCCTATAACTAGGTGGGATCTGCCTTTTCCATCGTTTCTAAGTGATAACATCTTATACTCTGATCATTTCCATATTATCATATTCTCTAAGTGACCATTTCCTTCTTTCGCTCTCGACTTCTGTGATTTATTTCAAGCCTTTTGAAGTCTTGGTAGCGAACATTGTAGAACTGCAAAATCATAGTAAGATTAACAAAAGCTTAACTAGACTTGACATAATATAAACTATAATAAAATCAACTGTGTTTTTTCTTTATTTTCAGCTACCATGTCTTATCGGTAATCGTTAGCTCTAATTGCTTCTCTTTCATCCTCTTATGTTGCTATATATTTTTAAGAGACTTCAGTAGTGTGTATGTCTTTGGATGTCAATTGATTTTAGCACTTCCTGATCATCTGCTATGTTATAGGTTTGTTTAATTTTTTAATATTAAATAATTATTTTTTTAATCATAACCATATTTGGGCTATGAATTTTGCTCTATTATACTCTCAAACTACTGTATTATTTTCTAGATAACTTAAGTCCTTTTGCTAAATTGAACCTTTATGATTAACGGGTCAAAATTTGAACGTTAGGTAAAATATTCTATACGACATAGTTTTGCAAAACCTGAACATACAGTTTTAGCTTACTATTAAAGTTTGACCGTTAGTTTTAATAGTTCAATATCTACCGGAAGGACATGATTTGTCTAGAAAATGACAGTTTGAGAATATGATATTATGGTCCAAAAAATAATTAAAAAAAAAATATTTAAGAATATGATAGGCAAGCAACTAGCATGGATTAATAGCGTGGTCACCCAAACTCATCTCGCAGGTTTCCCGATCAACGACTTTACCTTGTAGAGTTTTACTTTCCTTTCTCTATCTCTTTTTTATTATTTTTTCTCTCTCATTTTTTTTTTTAATAAATAAAGTTACATAACACATATCTTTGTATATTATTCTATGATAATTTTACATGTAATCCACACTTTTTCTATCTTGCACACGCAAGATTTGCAGAACAGGGCGTTATATTTCATCATCAAATTGAGTTTTTTTTCTTTGTTTGGATGTATCAAGAAAAATGTATTTTTTATAAAAAGATTATTTTTCAATTATGGTTTTTTTAATGATAGTAATAAGATTAGAGAAATTGCAATGTGTATGATAAAGTTAGTGGTGGTGGTAATACTTACGATAATAGTGTTAATGATTGTAATATTTATGATACCATTAATGTTGGTGGTAATGGAATAGTTATAAAATGATGGTTATTGTGATAATAGTGATGATGACAATAATAATGAAATGATTTTTGCTTTAATAGCAAGTAGTGGTGGTGGCAACAATCGTGGTGATTGTTGTTATGGTTGTAGTGGTTTACAAAATTATGAGAGGATGATGATAAAATGATGGTTATATTGATAATAAGATGGTGGTCGGTGGTGGTGGCATGGTGATTGTGATGATGATGAGGTGATTGTAGGTGATGATGATGAAATGTACGAGGTGATTATAAAATGATAGTTGTGGTGGTATTGGTGGTGATTGTAGTGGTTTTGAATATCAAGTTGATAATGCCAAGGAAAATATGTTTTCTTTTTTTAAGTTAAAATATTTTCTTCTAAATTATCAGCATTCAAAAATTGATTAGAAAATACTTTCTATTAATTTATTTTTTAGTGTTTGTTTCGTATTGAAAAAGGAAAAAAAATAGTTTTATAAAAAAACATTTGTATACCATCACTAGAAGAGCTTTACCCCTTAGTGGACCATCCTGACTCGACCGAATTAGTTAGGGTCTAGTAGACTTCTAAATATCGCGGTTTAGATAAAAAAAAAAAAAAACTAACTCTAAAGTCATTAAACTCTACATTAATAGCAATTTAGTCATTTGAGAAATAATTACAAATTCACAGTTAGTACTTGAAATTTTTTCACTTTTCAATTTGATTAAAAGAAACATCATCTTTTATTTTATTAAAATCATTCAAGAAATTTTTTTAATAACAATTAACACTAATTCTAATATTGAAGCAAAAAAATCATTATTATTTTTTAATAGTAAAATACAAATACAAATTAAAAAATAAAGTGAAATTACCTTAATCCTTATATGGTTTAGTTATTTTTCTTTATTTTTATTTTTTCAGAAATTATGGTTTACAACAAGTAGAATCAAAACAATTTTTTAAAGTTATATAGCCATTAACAAAAAAAACTCAATAAAATAATTTAAATTATTTATAAGATTATCATTATATTCTAATTAATGATTAAAAATCTTTTAAGTGTTAAAATTATCATCGATTCTCTATTACCCCTTCCTCTCCCATACCTAGCTGCCGCTATTTCTCCTCTTTTTTTTTTCTTTGTCACCAACCCCATTATTATTACCAATCAATCGTCATCTCTTCTAGTGGTTAATGCAACCAACAATAATGGCACTTTTCATGTTCAGCTAATGATCATCATTGGGAGATCTATTGTGATTTTTTTGGGGAATAGTGTTACATTTGTTTAAGACTAGGATTTACACTCTCAGCATGTGATTTCATTATACCTCGAGTTGTGCTCTCTCTTTGGTCTAACAAGAATTCAGATTTTTCTTATTCCTTTTTAGTTTGCATGCAAGGCCTTTTCTTTTAGTTTTCCTATCGCTATCTTAGTGCATGTGATGGATTTTTGCTAGGGGGTTGTTTTTGGGTTTTTCCTTTCTATTGTTTCTTAGGTTATTAGACAGCACACCAGTCGCATGCCACTCAGCTAGCACCAAGCAACAACTTACAACAAGATTTGTACACCAGTTGTTTGCCACTCAACCAGCACTAAGCAATAACCTGCAACAAGATTTGTAAATGCAACAGAATAAATCCTTTATATTCTTTCTCCTTTATGTTCTCCTTTTTCCTTATTTAGCTGAAAGCGTTTCTTTTATAAGAGTATAGGACAAAATAGTTTATTATAGTTTTTTTATATTGAGTTGTGTATAAATACATTAGTATTCTCTGCAGAGTGTGAAATAATAAGTAATTCATTACATCATTTTTTCCTTCATGTAAAAGTTCTCTTCCTTGATCTTTTCATATCCTCTTCAGTTTCTTTCATGGTATCAGAGCTCTAGAGAGCAATACCTATGGAGGATTCATCAGAAAATCAATATTCACCAAATATACCACATAACCCATCAACTCACTCAGATATTAACCCCAACACCAACTGTGCAACAACCACTAATCAATATTTAAACCTTAACAATCCCAGCAACCCCTTTCGGTTAGACACCAAAGACAACCCAACCA
>Ga0307515_10012381_pt1 | contig 16051 bp, 13 predicted proteins | sample 17_EM_MG_FD_194513 | JGI IMG/M metagenome (GOLD analysis project Ga0307515, IMG submission 194513) | Populus trichocarpa ectomycorrhiza microbial communities from riparian zone in the Pacific Northwest, United States - 17_EM | ecosystem: Host-associated > Plants > Roots > Unclassified | place...
CGGCATCACGCTCGAAGTCAGCGCCGACGATAGCTTCATCGACGTGCTTGCCGCCGGCTTCGATGCGGGCGTGCGTTATGACGAGCGGCTGGAAAAGGACATGATCGCGGTGCCGATCGGCCCGCGCCGGCAGCGTTTCATAACCGCCGCGTCGCCCGCCTATTTGCTTGCCCATGGTGAGCCTCGCCACCCGCGCGACATCCTCGACCATGCCTGCATCCGTCACCGTTTCGCCAGCGGCAGCATGCATTCGTGGGAGTTCGAACGCGGCGACGAGGTGGTGCGGATTTCGCCGAAGGCCCGCATCACCGCCAATACACTGGAGCTGGAAATCAGCGCGGCGATCGCCGGTCTCGGCATTATCGCCACCTTCGAGGACTTCCTGGCGCCCGCGATTGCCCGCGGCGAGCTGGTGCCGATCCTGGAGGACTGGATGCCGGACTTTCCCGGCCCCTATCTCTACTATGCCAGCCGCAAGCACATGCCGCCGCCGCTGCGGGCCTTCGTCGATTTCCTGAAGAGCCGGCCGCGAAGCTAGCCGCTCAACCCCACATCAATGTTCCCGAAGCAATCATCACGAACATTGAAATGTTCACGTATTGTTTCGGTCAAAGTTTTTCGATAAAGACGAATTGCTCGTTCCCGTTCGCGTTCTGTATCCGCTCAGCGCCGGATGCTCAAAGAGGTTTGTTCGATGATCGACCCCAAGTCAGCGCGGCGCGGCCTGTTCCTCGTTTTCGTCATCCTGTTCCTCGATATCATGGGTATCGCCATCATCGTGCCGGTGCTGCCGGCCTATCTGAGGGAGCTGACGGGCGATACGATCAGCGCGGCTGCGGTCGATGGCGGCTGGCTGCTACTGGTCTATTCCGGCATGCAGTTCGTCTTTGCGCCGCTGATCGGCAACCTGTCGGATCGCTTCGGCCGGCGGCCGATCCTGCTTGCCTCGGTTTTGACGTTTGCGCTTGACAATCTGATCTGCGCCTTAGCGGCAACCTACTGGATGCTGTTTGTCGGCCGGGTGCTGGCCGGCATCAGCGGCGCCAGCTTCTCCACCGCCGCCGCCTATATCGCCGATGTCAGCGACGATACCAACCGTGCCAAGAATTTCGGCCTGATCGGCATCGCCTTCGGCACGGGCTTTGCGCTCGGTCCCGTCCTTGGCGGCCTTTTGGGCGAGTTCGGTCCGCGCATTCCCTTCTATGGCGCCGCCGCCCTGTCCTTCGTCAATTTCGCCGTCGCCTGGTTCCTGCTGCCGGAGACGCTGGAAAGCCACAACCGCCGCCGTTTCGAATGGAAGCGCGCCAATCCCCTCGGCGCGCTGAAACAGATGCGCAACTATCCCGGCATCGGCTGGGTGCTGCTGGTGTTCTTCCTGTTCTGGCAGGCGCATGCGGTCTATCCGGCCGTCTGGTCCTTCGTCGCCTCCTATCGCTACAACTGGAGCGAGGGACAGATCGGCCTGTCGCTCGGCATCTTCGGCGTCTGCGGTGCGCTGGTCATGGGTTTCGTGCTGCCGAAGGCGATCCCGCGTCTCGGCGAATGGAGGGCAGGCGCCGTCGGCCTGATTTTCACCGGGCTCGGCCTTTTCGGCTATGCCTTCGCGTTCCAGGGCTGGATGATCTATGCCGTCATCCTCGCCACCTGCCTCGAGGCGCTCGCCGACCCGCCGCTGCGCAGCATCGCCTCGGCCAAGGTGCCGCCGTCGGCGCAAGGGGAGCTGCAGGGTGCGCTGTCGAGCATTTCCAGCTTCACGACGATCCTCGGGCCACTGATGTTCGCGCAGATCTTCAGCACCTTCACTGCGCCGCAGGCCTCCGTCACCTTCGCCGGCGCCCCTTATCTTCTTGGCGCCGTGTTCGTTGCTTTGGCTGTTGCGATCTATCTCATGAAGGTGCGGCCGATACCCGCGACGACGGAAGAGGCGGATGGCGCGACACAGGCGGCTTGATTCGCTTTGAGCGTTGGCGCACGAAAAACGATCAACTTTTGTGATGTTTCGATGAAAAAATAAGCACTCTGGCCTTTGTTGCTGGTGCTTTGCGACCGGTTGTTCTATTTCCGTCTCTTCCGTCGTGCGGCCCATTCCGGCTGCGACGAAGCCAAGGCTCGTTTTTCATCATGCTGACTTCGACCCCAAATCAGGCGGCCGTCCGCACCGATAATTCCTGGCCGGCGCATTATCGCGCCAGCATCGTGCTGGGTGTGCCCTTCGTCGGCGCCCAACTGGCGCAGTTTGCCATCCATGCCACCGACGTGCTGATGGTCGGCCGTCTCGGCACGACGGAACTGGCGGCGATGGTTCTCGCCGCGCAGATGTTCTTTACCGTCTTCATCTTCGGCTCCGGCTTTGCCAATGCCGTGGTGCCGATTGTCGCACAGGCGGAGGGGCGCGGCGACCGCGTTGCCGTTCGCCGCGCCGTGCGCATGGGCATGTGGGCCGTGCTCGGCTACGGCGTGCTGACGATGCCGGTCCTGTGGCAGGCGGAGCATGTTTTGCGGATGCTGGGCCAGCAGCCGGAGGTGGCCGCCCTTGCCGGCAGCTACCTGCGCGTCGCGCTGTGGGGCATGTTTCCGGCCCTGCTGTTCATGGTGCTGCGCGGGTTCCTGAGTTCGCTGGAGCGCGCCGGCATCATCCTCTATGTGACGATCATTGTGCTGCTCAGCAATGCGGCGCTGTGCTACGTGTTCATCTATGGCCATTTCGGCGCACCGGCGCTCGGCATCGTCGGCGCGGCCATCTCGGCGCTCGTGGTCAATACGCTGAGCTTCGTGCTGCTCTATGCCTATATCCAGCTCCAGCCGCAGACCCGTTCCTACGAGATCTTCGTGCGCTTCTGGCGGCCAGACTGGCCGGTGCTGAAGGACGTGGTCAAGCTCGGCCTGCCGATCGCCGTCACCATCCTGGCCGAGGTCAGCCTGTTCACGGTCGCCTCGCTGTTGATGGGCATGATCGGCACCGTCGAGCTTGCCGCCCATGGCATCGCGCTGCAGTTTGCCTCCATCGCCTTCATGGTGCCGCTCGGTCTGGCGCAGGTGGCAACGGTGCGCATCGGTCTTGCCCATGGCAGGCGGGATGCCGAGGGGATCAAGCGGGCGGCAATCGCGGTTCTCGTCATCGGCTGCGGCTTCGCCCTGATCGGGAGCTTTATCTTCGCGGTGTTTTCGCACGAGCTGGCCGCGATGTATCTCGATACAAGCCGGCCGGACGCAGCGCAGGTTCTCGCCTATGCCGGCCCGCTGATCGTCATTGCCGGCGCGTTCCAGCTGGTCGATGGTGTGCAGGCGCTGGCCGCCGGCATGCTGCGCGGCCTCAAGGACACGACCGTGCCGATGATCCTGGCACTGGTGTCCTACTGGGCGATCGGTTTTTTCGCCGCTTATCTGCTGGCCTTCCATTTCGGCTTCGGCGGCGTCGGCGTCTGGTACGGCTTCGTCCTCGGCCTTGCCGCCGCCAGCATCACATTGACCTGGCGGTTCTTCCGGTTCCTGTCTCGGGAGCGGAAGTTGCTGGCTCTGCCGGCGTAGTCGCCCAAAGCCAAATGGTTCCACAAACAAGAAAGGCCCGCATCAAGCGGGCCTTTCGCAATCCATTTAATTCTGAAGAATCAGCGCTCTGCCAGCGCCGGTTCGCCCTTCTTCTCGCGCACGAGATTGATGAAGCGACGGAAGAGGTAGTGGCTGTCCTGCGGGCCGGGCGAGGCTTCCGGGTGATGCTGGACCGAGAACACCGGCTTGCCGGTCAGGCGCAGGCCGCAATTGGTGCCGTCGAACAGGGAAACGTGAGTCTCTTCAACGCCTTCCGGCAGGGACTTCGAATCCACCGCGAAGCCGTGGTTCATCGAGACGATCTCGACCTTGCCCGTTGTGTGATCCTTGACCGGATGGTTGGCGCCGTGGTGGCCCTGATGCATCTTCTCGGTCGTGGCGCCGAGCGCCAGGCCGAGCATCTGGTGGCCGAGGCAGATGCCGAATAGCGGGATATCGCTCTTGATCAGTTGCTGGATGACCGGAACCGCGTATTCGCCGGTCGCCGCCGGATCGCCGGGGCCGTTCGACAGGAAGATGCCGTCCGGCTTCTGGGCCAGAACCTCTTCGGCTGAAGTCGTTGCCGGCATCACGGTGACCTTGCAGCCGAGGCCTGCGAACAGGCGCAGGATGTTGCGCTTGACGCCATAGTCGAGCGCCACGACATGATGCGTCGTGTCGGCCTCTGTCAGTTCGTCGTAGCCTTCGTTCCACACCCAGGGCTTTTCACTCCAGCGCGAGGTCTGGCCGGAGGAGGCGACCTTGGCAAGATCAAGGCCTTCCAGCCCGCTCCAGGCTTTCGCTTCCGCCTTCAGCGCCTCGATGTCGAAGACGCCGTTCGGGTCGTGGGCGATCACCGCGTTCGGCGCGCCGTTCTCGCGGATCCAGGCGGTCAGCGCGCGCGTGTCGATGCCGCTAAGCCCGATGATGCCGCGTGCCTTCAGCCAGACGTCGAGATGCTTTTCGGCGCGGTAGCTGGACGGCGCGGTGATGTCTGCCTTGAAGATGACGCCGACCGCGCCATGGCGGGCTGCCGGTGTCAGGTCCTCGATATCCGCGTCATTGGCGCCGATATTGCCGATATGCGGGAAGGTGAAGGTGACGATCTGGCCGAGATAGGACGGGTCGGTCATGATCTCCTGGTAGCCGGTGAGCGCCGTGTTGAAGACCACTTCGGCCTGCACCTTGCCGGTGGCGCCGATGCCTTTGCCTTCGATGACGGTGCCATCGGCGAGAACCAGCAGGGCGGTTGGTTTTGCGGTGGTCCAGGGCGCTGTCGCGGTCATAATCTTCATCCCGTTCAGGCGGCGCGTGGCGGACGTTCAAGGGAACGCCGGCCGGCCGTTTTGGTTTGCAGGCGGGCAGATGCGGGCGATGGGCGCGCGCTGTCAGGCCTGGTCACGATGTTGGTGCAGGTGACGGTCAATAGCCGCAGCGTCCGCCAAGGTCAATCTTGAAGACGGGCGGATCGGGCTTTTCCCTGCGCTTTTGGCGCGGACTGACGCAATTCGTTTGCTCCCGGTTGTCCGGCTGGTTTATGAAGCGCCATCAAACAGGAGTAAGGACAATGATACGCGATCAACTCGCTGCCGCCCTCAAGGATGCGATGAAATCGAAGGATGCGCCGCGGCTTTCCACCGTCCGTCTGATTCAGGCCGATATCAAGACCCGCGATATCGCTAATCGCGGCGCCGGCAAGGGCGAGGCCAGCGACGACGAAATTCTGCAGATCCTGGCAAAGATGGTCAAGCAGCGCGAGGAATCGGCGAAGATCTACGAGGACAACGCCCGCCCGGAGCTTGCCGCCAAGGAACGCGCCGAGATCGTCGTCGTACAGGGTTTCATGCCGAAGCAACTGTCGGAGGCGGACGTGCGCGCCAATGTCGCCGCGGCGATCGCGGAGGCCGGGGCGAGCGGCCCGAAGGACATGGGCAAGGTCATGGCCGTGCTGAAGGAGCGTTACGCCGGCCAGATGGATTTTTCCAAGGCGTCGTCCGTCCTCAAGGAACTGCTGTCAGCTGCCTGACGGCCGATACCGGCGCGGTTTCCTCCGACGCGGCCTCCGCATGGAACGCCGCGTCGATTATGGCGAATTTTTCCGCCTGGTAGATCCAGTATTCCTTGACGAAACCCTGCGAAAGCCAGAGCATGTTGCGGCGCGAGACGGTTTCGAAGCTGACGCTGCCCATTTCGGCCGCCTTGCTCATCAGCCGTTTCAGATGCGTCTTTGAAATCATGTAGGACTGGCAGATGTCGGCCGATGAAACCGGACCGATCATCGTGCGCGGCGCATCCGGATCGAATTCGGTGATCATTGAGATGAAGTAATCCATCACCACACCGCCGGAGTTGGCCCAGGTAAAGAGATTGAACGTCTCGCCGGGATTGCGGACGCCGTGGTTTTCCAGGAGGCCAAGCGCGATGATCGGCTGCAGCCGGGTAAACAGGGCGGGGTTTTCCGTCAGCGAAACCGCTCGGTTTCCGCCGTCCAGCGTGTCGAGGATGGCCAGATGCGCGTAGAGCCACCTGACCACCTGCTGGACCGCGGTATCGGTCGGCTCCAGTGGCCGCATGCGATTGTCGGGCGGATTGTCGCTGGCACGTACGAAACGATAGGCCAGCATTTCCTGGATGAAGGTCGCCGCTGTGTTGCGGCTGGCAATGCCGTGATCGATCGCCTTGCTGACGAAGCGCCCGGCATAAAGCTGTTTCGTCGGATCGGCGGGGTCACGCCCATAATGCAGCGAAAGCCCGAGCTGCGCCATCAGCCAGCGCTGTTGCGAGGCAAAGATCGAGGACATTCGCGGATTTTCGGCGAACATCGCCGTCATCTGCCGCGCATAGATTCGCATGGCTTTGAAGAAGGTGGTGTTGGAAGCAAGTTCGTTCGCTGAGAAAATCATCGCGGGAATCCGAAAGGGCCATGAACACTTCATTGCCTTTGTATACGTTTGCTATCAACATTTTATTCAAGGAATATGTCATGTCCACGGGGCATGCGCGGTTTCTAGCCAGATGCCGCGAGCGATGGCCTGTGAATTGCGGGTATGATCTCCACCCTTGCTGGCGCGGCCCGCGATTGCCGCCTATATGAAAGCCAGCCCAGAGGTATTCATGCGATTTTCCAACTCTTTCCTTGACGAGATCCGCGACCGCGTTCCCATTTCGGACGTGATCGGCAAACGCGTCACCTGGGACCGCAAGAAGACCAATGCCTCGCGCGGCGACTACTGGGCCTGCTGCCCGTTCCATGGCGAGAAATCCCCGAGCTTCCACTGCGAGGACCGCAAGGGCCGCTACCATTGCTTCGGCTGCGGCGTCTCGGGCGATCACTTCCGCTTTCTTACCGATCTCGACGGCATGGCCTTTCCCGAAGCCGTGCAGCAGGTCGCCGATCTCGCTGGCGTCGCCATGCCGCAGCCCGATGTCGAGGCGGAAAAGCGCGACCGGCAGCGCACCGGCCTGCAGGACGTCATGGAAATGGCGACGCAGTTTTTCCAGGATCAGTTGCAGACGGCGAACGGCGCCAAGGCGCGCGCCTACCTGCGCGACCGCGGCCTGACGGGCCGCACCATCGAGACTTTCCGCCTCGGCTATGCGCCGGAAAGCCGCAATGCGCTGAAGGAGCATCTCGCCGGCAAGGGTGTGCCCAAGGACCAGATCGAGGCCTGCGGCCTCGTCGTCCATGGCCCGGACATCCCGGTGTCCTACGACCGTTTCCGCGACCGCATCATGTTCCCGATCCTGTCGTCGCGCGAAAAGGTCATCGCCTTCGGCGGCCGCGCCATGTCGCCGGACGCGCCGGCGAAATACCTCAATTCCAACGAGACCGAGCTCTTTCACAAGGGCAACGTGCTCTACAATTTTTCCCGCGCGCGCAAGGCGATGTCCGGGGCTGACGGGGCAGGGACGATCATCGCCGTCGAAGGCTATATGGACGTCATCGCGCTGCATCAGGCCGGCATCGAGAATGCCGTCGCACCGCTCGGCACCGCGCTCACCGAAAACCAGATGGCGCTTCTCTGGAAACTCACCCAGCAGCCGGTCCTCTGCTTCGATGGCGACGGCGCCGGCATCCGCGCCGCCAATCGCGCCGTCGATCTGGCGCTGCCGCACTTGAAGCCCGGTTTTTCCGTCCGCTTCGCCATGCTGCCGGACGGCAAGGATCCCGACGATCTCGTCCGCAACGAAGGCCGCGCCCCCTTCGACAAGGTCATGGCGCAGGCCCGCTCACTATCGGAAATGGTCTGGCTGCGCGAGGCGCAGGCCGGCTCCTTCGATACGCCGGAGAGCCGCGCCCAGCTTGAGGCGACGCTGAAGCAGGTTGTCTCGGTTATCGCCGACGAAAATGTCCGCCGCCACTATGGGCAGGACATTCGCGACCGGCTCAACCAGTTCTTTCAGGGTGCCTCGCGCCAGCAGAACGGCCAGCGCAATTTCGACCGTAGCCCGCGCCAGGGCGCCAACCGCAATGGCGGCCAAGGTCGCGGCGGCCAGCAGGGCGGGCGTATGTCGGAACGCTCCGGCATTTCCGATCGCCTTGCCCGCTCGTCGCTGGTCAGCGGCCATCAGGCTCTGCCGCCCTTGCGTGAAAGCGTACTGGCGCTGACCATCGTCAATCACCCGCAACTGCTGTTCGAGGAATATGACGAGATTTCCGCGATCGAATACGACAATCGCGACCTGCAGCGCTTCTGGTCGTCGGTGCTCAACGCCGCCGCCGCCAAAGGTCCACGCCTGTCGCGCGAAATCCTCGTCGAGCAGTTGGAAACCGAAGGCTTCGGCGACCTCCTGAAATCGCTCGACCAGCAGATCCGCTTCGCCCGCCTGTGGACGGCAACGACGGCCGCCGCCCCTGAAGACGCCCGCGAAGGCTACCTCCAGGCGCTGGCTTTGCACCAACGCACCAAGGCCCTGCTCTGGCAGCGCCGCGAACTCGAAAGCGAACTCGCCTATGCCACGGAAGAAGGCGACGACGACACTGTCAGCCAGATTCTCCGCAACCTTCAGGAGGTCCAGCTCGAAGTAACGCGGCTGGAAAACCAGGAGGCGATCATCGACGGTTTCGGCGTGCTGTCAGGACGGGTGAAGGGGCCGGCGGGGAAGTAGGGGCAGCCTTGGGCCCCTCGCTATTCTCCAGGCGGAACATTCGCCTGAGCGGGGACAGCCGGGGCGAGTTGTCCGATGTTTCGCCCGTATTGGTGAAACGGCAGCTCGATGAAAAGATAGGAGAGCCGCGAGATCACTAAAGTCCCGGCCAGGGTCGCGGAGACGAGAATGGCGAACTGCGGCCAGGGTTCATTGATGCCGAGGGCCTGAACCGCGCGCAGCACCAGGATCAGGACGAGCATGTGGGAAAGGTAGACCGAGTAGGCCATGCTGCCGACCCACTGCAGCGGCCGCGCATTCGCCACCCTGCTGAAAAGTGACGCCACTCCGCCTTCCTTTTCCCGGGCACAGATTACCAGCATGATGACCGTTGCCCAGATCAGATAGGGCAGGACACTGACCGATCGCTGCAGCAGCAATCCCGCCATCACCAGCGCCCAGACTTTCACGAGCGGTATCAAGCGCAGCGGATGGGCTTCTCGGTCCCGGTACTTCATGAAGAAGAACGTCGCGATCCCGAGGGTAAAATCGAGAAGCCATCCGCCGATGAAGCTTTCCGGCATTCGCGGCAGGATGAACGCGACAGCAAGGGCGCCGAGAAGCAGAAGCCCGATACGGGTCGCATTCATCTTCGTCGTCAGCACGGCAATGAAAAACGGCGCTATCAGATAGTATTGCCATTCCAGGGATATGCTCCAGGCCTGCCCCAGAAATGCATAGTCGGTCGACGGAAGCAGGCTTGGCGGCACGAGACCGTGCAGCGCCGGCAGATGCGCCGCCAGATGCCAGGGCCAATAGGTGATCGTATCGGTGGCGATCTTTATTCTCGCCGCCTGCATCACGCCGGAGGGTGCATTCAGCCAGGTTTCCAGGGAGAAATTTGCCAGGAGGACGGAGAGTGCCAGGTAAAACAGGTAGACCGGGAAAATCCGGAATGCCCGGCGCGTGATATAGAGGCCGTAGCCCTCCGGCTTCTTGTCGATCAATGCGGCGATGGCAAAGCCGCTGAGGAGAATGAACACGGTGACGGCGTAGAAATTGTAGAGCTTTGCTTCGATCAGGCGTCCGTGCAGGACGGACGCGGTCGCCACATGCCCCACCACGACCCAGATCGCCAGAACCCCGCGCAGGGCTTCGAATTCTTTTACGTACCGCATCAAACCACCGTTCATTCGTGCCGTTGCGTCGGCATCATCTTAGTGCACTGCAGCAATTTTTAGTCAACCGCGGAAGATTGATGCGTGGTCTGCCGGTGGACGCGCTGAAGCCTACAATCTCCTCTTGGGAAAACGGGTAGTTGTGAACGGTCAGCCCCACACCGCTGGTGATACGTTACTCCGTTTGCTAGGAGAGTACGCAGAAGCAATATCAGCCGGTTTTGTCTCGTGCGCACACTTCATTTCATTCACGTTGTTTTCCGAAAATGGTGGAGACGCTTATTGGCGTCGTCGATCATTCTGGCGATTGCCGTCGGCAGCGCCCACGGCCAGGAGAAAAATGGCACGCCACCGTTTCCTGAACTTGCAGAGAAACTGAAGACGCACTGGATCGATGGCGACACGCTGTTCTACGTCAGTGGCGACACGATCGTATTGAGAGAAATCGATACGGGTCTGGAAACCTATATCCCGTATGGCGATTACGACATCAAATCCCTCTTCGTGCGGGGCAACGAAATAGCGCTCACTGCCAAGAGCCGCGAAACGTTCTGGGACGATTTTCTGTCCTGGATACAGTTTCAATATGACGCTGAAAACGACGTTTACAACGGGATTGTCTGCCAGATCGACACAACGAGATGTGAGGTCAAGGTTTCAGGCAACTACCTTATGCGGGATTTTCAGCCGTTTCAGAAAGGCTATGTTTTTGCGAAATCCGATTGGAGCAGTGACTTCGCTTTTATCGCAGATTGGCCCTCAGAATTTCGCTCGATGCTTGTGTTTTTGGTGGGCGGGAGATCAACGCAATCGCCCAACTCCAAAATTGGCGGGGTTCGCAGCCTCTTTGCTATCGGGGATTCGGTGTTTGTTGATATTCACAATGCGCGTCGCGATGAATTTCCGAGTGGGGCAGGGGTATATCAATGGAAAAAAGATGGCTTACTCCGAATTTCTCTGATGGTTTTGAATGATCGCTATGACGAAGCGGGCTTTAATGGCCGCGTTTACGATTTTTACAGCGGAACACTACAAACGGATGGCCGAAATTGGGTTTTGTCATCTTACGTCTCTTACGACGGAAAATTGGTTCTTCTGAACAACAGAGGTGTTTGCGGACGTTACCTGAATATAAACAAGACCAAATCCGCGGTCTTTTATCAGGGCAACGCGTTTGTCTATATCGGCGGAGATCTGAAAAAACATGCAGTGCCGTGCTTTTGATGGTGAGGCTCTGTCGGCCCTTGTCACCATAGCCAACAATTGCAAAAGTCCCCACAATAACCGGCAATGATTTGCCGGTCCGGAGGAGGGGAACCATGACTGAAATCACCTTGCTGGCTTTCGCACTCGTTTCGTTCATCGGCATCGCCACGCCCGGCCCGACCGTGCTTCTGGCGCTGACCAATGGTTCGCGCTTCGGCGTGCGCCGCGCGCTGATCGGCATGCTCGGCGCGGTGCTGTCCGATTTTGTCCTGATCGGCGCTGTCGCCTTGGGGCTCGGCGCGCTGCTGGCGGCGTCCGAATTCTGGTTCTCCGTCGTCAAATGGATCGGCGCCGGCTATCTCGCCTTCCTCGGCATCATGCTGCTGCGCTCCAAAGGCACATTGAGCGAGACCCTGCACGGCACGGCTGAGAGCGGTTCCGGATCGGCGCGCGCGATCTTCCTGAAAAGCTTCCTGGTCGCTGTCACCAATCCCAAGGGATACCTGTTCTTCTCGGCCTTCCTGCCGCAGTTCATCGTGCCGGCCGAGCCGCAGATAGAGCAATATGCCGTTCTCGCCCTTGTCTTTGCGACAATCGATTTTCTGGTCATGTTCGGTTATGCAGCGCTCGGCTCGCAGGCCGTGAAGGTGCTGAAAAAGTCCGGCGCGCTGTGGCTCGACCGCATCTGCGGCGGCGCGCTTCTGGCGCTTGCCGGTTCGCTGGCGTTTTACCGGCGCGCGAGCGTTTGATAATTTGGCGGTGATGAGGGGTGGGGTCGCCGTATCGCGTTACTCAGCGATCAGCTGTGCGGGATGCACGCATTTCGATGAAGCCTGTGGGGTGGAAAGCGAAGTCCAAGCTTGATAATCGCGCCGACAAAGCCTTTAAGACAATTTGTGAAAAAGGATTGTTGGATATGGTGACAAGCGTTCTGGATGCGAGCGGCGGCGTAAAGCAGGTGATTTGCATCAACTGGGGCACGAAATACGGTCCCCCCTTCATCAACAGACTGTATGCGATGGTCGCTCGCAATATCACGCCACCGTTCACGTTCACATGCTTTACCGACAACCGTGCCGATCTGCGTCCTGAAATCCTCTGCGAGGACCTGCCGCCGCTTGACGTTGAAAATATGCCGGTCAAGACGAAAGGTATCTGGCCGAAGGCCCGGCTGTGGGGGCCGAAACTTGGCAGTCTGACCGGTCCTGTCCTGTTCCTGGATCTCGACCTGGTTATCGTCGGTTCGCTCGATGGGTTTTTCGAATGCGGCAAAGCCGACGACCTGTTCATGGCGCGAAATCAGACCACGCCCTTCGAACGGCTCGGACAGAGTTCAGTGTTCCGGTTCTCGGTGGGGACGTTGTTGCCATTGCAGGAAAAATTTCGCGCCAACCCGCAGAAGGTTGCAGACGAGTATCGTTTCGAACAGCGTTTCGTGACGCGCAACGCACCGGGAGGCGCAAAGTTTTTTCCGCGTCGCTGGGTGTTGCATTTCAGGCAGGATTGCCGGCGCCCATTTCCTCTCAATTATGTCCTGCCGCCACGCCTGTTGCCCAACGCCCGCGTCGTGCTGTTCCCGCGTGATATCTTGCCGCAGCACGCCATCGACGGGCAATATGGCTATAGAGGCCGCATCGGCTCACGCCGCGACCATATTCTTGGCGTGTTCGACGCCAAGAAGAGAGGAAAGCGATGGCCCTTTCGCTATTTGCGGCAATTTATACTTCCCTCTCCATGGGTTGCCGATCACTGGCGCGAATGAGACGGAATGCCGGTCATCCGCTCTTGCTTGATGGCACGTGACGCTGTCTTTTCGTATCGATATCCAGTGCGGAATCATGCGAGAGTGACGGGCTGCAAGAGAAAGAGTTCATGTCCCAGCTACAAAGACCCGATGCGATGCCCCGGATGACCGAACGGCCGTTCGACGCCGCGCCCGGCCGCAAAAATCCCCTCGACATCCTGAAAACCGTCTACGGCTATCCGGCCTTTCGCGGCAAGCAGGCAGCCGTGGTCGAGCGGGTCGTGTCGGGCGGCGATGCCGTGGTGCTGTTTCCGACCGGTGCCGGCAAGTCGCTCTGCTTCCAGATCCCGGCGCTCTGCCGCGATGGTGTCGGCATCGTCGTCTCGCCGCTGATTGCGCTGATGCGCGACCAGGTGGAGGCGCTGAAGCAGCTTGGGGTTAGGGCGGCGGCGCTCAATTCGTCGCTGACGCGCGACGAATTTCTCGATGTCCGCCGGGCGATCGCGGGCGGCGATCTCGATCTTCTCTATGTGACGCCGGAGCGCATCGTCACGCCGGCCTTCAAGGAGATGATCGGCAATGCGAAGATCTCGCTGTTTGCCATCGACGAAGCGCATTGCGTCTCGCAATGGGGCCATGATTTTCGCCCGGAATACCGGGAGTTGGGCCAACTGGCCGAGCATTATCCCGGCGTGCCGCGCATGGCACTGACGGCGACGGCCGATCCGCACACCCGCGAAGACATCATCGACAAGCTGTCCTTACGCTCTGCCGAAGTCTTCACCACCTCGTTCGATCGTCCCAACATCGCCTATGAAATCGTCGAGCGCGACCAGCCGCGCCAGCAGCTGTTGCGCTTCCTGTCGCGCCACAAGGGTTCCAGCGGCATCGTCTATTGCCTGTCGCGTGCCAAGGTCGAGGACACCTCTGAATGGCTGAACACGCAAGGGATACGGTCGCTTGCCTATCACGCCGGCATGGACCGCTCGGTGCGCGATGCCAATCAGGATGCCTTCCTGAAGGAAGAGGATCTCTGCCTGGTCGCCACCGTCGCCTTCGGCATGGGCATCGACAAGCCGAACGTGCGTTACGTCGCCCATCTCGATCTGCCGGGTTCGGTCGAGGCCTATTACCAGGAAACCGGACGTGCCGGGCGTGACGGTCTGCCGTCCGATGTCTGGATGGCCTATGGCATGGCCGATGTCATCCAGCGCGGCCGGATGATCGATGGCGGCACCTCGGGCGACGATATCAAGCGGGTCGAGCGCGCCAAGCTCAACGCGCTGCTCGCCATCTGCGAAACGCCCGGCTGCCGCAGGCAGTCGATCCTTGCCCATTTCGGCGAGGCGCATGCGGGCCAGTGCGGCAATTGCGATACCTGCGTCAATCCGGTCGAGACCTGGGATGGAACCGACGCCGCCATCAAGGCGCTGGCCGCCATTTACCGTACCGGCGAACGTTTTGGCACCGGCCACCTGATCGATGTGCTGCTTGGCAACGAGAACGACAAGACCACCCGTTTCGGCCATGCCGACATGCCGGTGTTCGGCGCCGGCAAGGATATTCCTTCAAAAACCTGGCAATCCGTCTATCGCCAGCTTCTCGCCGCCGGCCTCGTCAGTGTCGACCACGAAGCCTTTGGCGCGCTGAAGCTGGAGCCCGACGCCCGCGCCGTCTTCAAGCGCGAACGCGAGGTCCGCTTCCGCAAGGACCGGCCGACCACGGGCAAGGCCGCACGCCACTCGAAGGGCGGCTCGCCGGCTGCGAAAGCCGAATTGTCGGGTGGCGATCAGGATCTGTTCCAGCAGTTGCGGGCGCTGCGCGCCGGCCTTGCCAAGGAGATGAGCGTCCCGCCCTACGTCATCTTCCCGGATACCACGCTGATTGCGCTATCGAAGGACCGGCCGCAAACCCGCGACGCGCTTCTGGGCATTTCCGGCATAGGGCAGTCGAAGCTGGAGCGCTATGGGGATGCGTTTCTGAAGGTTATCCGGGCGTTCGAGTAGCGGTATCGTCTAAGTGCTGTGGTTCCCCCTTCTATCGGCTACGCCGACATCTCCCCACAAGAAATGGTATCGTCGACCGGTGACCGCTTTGCGCCATTTGCAGTCATTGCAGCTGTTGATAAACCAGATATCGTGGATGTTCCCCGATACGAGCGTCTAGCTTTGGAAAATCGGCATGATTTTTATCGGATCGAGAGACGAAGAATTCGACCGCGCGGTTCGTCGCGTTGTCGCCGAGCGCGGACTCGCCTCTCATATGAATGATACCAAATGGCGAACGCTTTGCATTGCTGTGGCCGAAGAACTCCCGTTTCCTCCGACTTATCAGAGGAAGTTAGTTCTGTCAGAAGACTTCGATCCGGAAGAGCTTGCATGGACTTTCTCGAATTTTGGCGATTGGGCAAGGACACCGGAAGCATCAATGGGGATTTTCGTCGAATGGCTGAAAATCGCGCCCAGATTGAGCGTGCGAGAAGGAAGGCTACTCGCCCCACGCATAGAGGATTGCTCGGACGCATTCCGCAATATTTTGATCCGTCTGCGGGTTCCGTTCACGGAAGAGAGTGGCTTCTTCATCATCTATGGTCATTCGGCAGGCACGGTGTTCTCCCAGCACCTTGTCCTACTTGATAACAGTTAAACTGTGAACAGACGTCTCCTTCGGGCGGAAAGCCGACCCACGCCCCTTCATCAAACATCCCCGATGCGGACTAGTCTGAGGTGATTGCAGAGCTCGAACCGCTCACCGTATTGAGCGACCTCGGTCAAGTCGTCTCCTCCCCATGCTGGGGTCATCAGGTGTGTGTGGTCGCTCGCGTTGCGCAGCCTCGACAACTTCGAGATGAGATGGTCCAGGCCTTCGCGATCGAAGCAAATGGCCACTTCGCCTTGATCCAATTTTTCTTTCTCGACAGTGAGTAACATGAAGACGCCCCAGATTTTTGGAATTTCACATATAACGACACACAGCTAGCTGCTAAGTGACCCACCGCCCTAACGTCTAAGGCTGTGGAGGTCCATACCTACATCCGTACCGTCATCCCTCCATCCACCGTCCGCACATGGCCGTTGACGAAAGACGCCGCGTCGCTGGCCAGAAACAGCGCGGCACCGGCGATTTCGTCGGGCCGGCCCCAGCGTTGTGCCGGGATGCGCTGGCGCACGAAGGGCATCAGTTCCTCGTTAGCGGCCATTGCCGCGTTGGTTTCGGTGGCAAACCAGCCCGGTGCAATGGCGTTGCTGGTGATGCCGTGGGGACCGAATTCAACCGCCATCGAGCGCATCAGCCCGGTCAGGCCCTG
>Ga0307515_10012382_pt1 | contig 16051 bp, 17 predicted proteins | sample 17_EM_MG_FD_194513 | JGI IMG/M metagenome (GOLD analysis project Ga0307515, IMG submission 194513) | Populus trichocarpa ectomycorrhiza microbial communities from riparian zone in the Pacific Northwest, United States - 17_EM | ecosystem: Host-associated > Plants > Roots > Unclassified | place...
CAGGGAAGGACTTCTGCAAGCCGGAACAGTGCCGCAGGAACAGTGGCGGCGCGTGGGTTCACGCGCCGCCGCCGGAAACTCCAAAATACAAGGGATCTGTAATGTCTTCTTCCCCTCTGTCTTCCTAAACCGGCGGTGACCTGCAAGAACAACCAAAACGCAACAAAGCAGTCGATTTTAGTTCTCTCTTCTCCTTCTCAGATCTGGTTCATTCGGTTTTTTTGGATCTGCTTCACTGCAGATCGGTCTCCTTCGGTCATCTTCTTCTTCTCCTCTGCTCCATGTGCTGCGCGGCAAGGAGGAACAACCGAGGGAGTGGTGTCGCTGCTGGAGGCGGTGAGCTGGGTCTGCTGGCCTGTGGGTTGCTGCTGCCGCTGGAGGCTGTTCGGCGGCTGAGGAAGGAAAGACCTGCTGGCTGAAGCGGGAGCCGTGGGTCTGAGGAGATGGGGAACGACCCTGCCCGTCCTCTGGTCGATGGAGATGAGGCTGTCCTGTGATGCTGCTTGTGGTCGGTTGATGGAGGGAGAGAGCTGGTCTGTCGGCTGTGGGCAGAAGCTGCCGCTGCTGGAGGTCGGCTGCAGGAGAGAAGGCTGGGTCGGTCGAGAGAGGAGAGGGAAGTGAGGGGTCGTGGATGCTGCTGGATGCTCTTCACTCCTGTTGGTGGCAGCAATGGTTGGCCTTGCTGCTGTTGTCCGGCTGTCGTTGGAGGCTGGTTGATGGAGACCTGTGAGATGGCCGGGGAGGGAGGCCGATGGAAGGGAACAACTGGGATGGAGAGGGACGGCACTGCTGCTGTTCAGCCGCTGCTGGGGCCGAATGGAGGAGAGACCTGGCGATGGAAATGAGAGAGTGAGGGGATCCTGTTCTGTCAAAGAGAGGGGCGAGTGAAAGGGAGATGGGGAATGCAGAGGAGGCTGCTCTGGCTTGGGAAAAGAAACTGGAAATGAGGGCTATCTGTTGATGACCGGGCTGTGGGAGAAGGAAGGAAAACGAAGTGGGAGCAGCTGCTGGAAAAATGAATGGGGTTTTGTGTTGTTGGCTGGCCAAGGAGAAGAAAATGGGGGGAACGGCGTGGAGAGGAAAACCAAAAACGTGGGGGGCCTGTGTTGTTGGCTAGAAAAAATGGGGGAGGGCTGGCGGCTTGGAGAAGATGAGATAGGTTTAGGGTTGCTCTTCCCCTCTTCTGATGTTGTCAAAATTGCCCCCCTTTTGTAAATTCAGTGTAGCATGGTATTTATAGGAAAAGTTTTGCTAGGTTTTCAAACTAGTCCCTCAACTTTTCCTTTCCTTCTCTTTTCCTCTTTTTTTGTAAATTTTGATTTTTCTTATTTTTTTGTATTTTTGAAAGCGAGCAATATCAACGTTAACTCAACAAGAAAAATCAGTGGTCATAAAATTTACGCGTTAAAAGTTGAACGCGTTCCAAATACCTTTGAAAATTTAAATTCTTTTGAGATGACGTTGAAAATGCTAAAAACGATGCAAATATATCAAAAATGTATTTTTTTGGATTTTCATTGTTTTTTTGCTATTTTTGGTTTTTTTTTCTGAAAATTTATCAAAACATGGGTCAAAAATTTGGTAGCAACACCTGTGGGAAGAATCGATGGGTCAATCGATGGGAAGAATTGATGGGTCAACCAGAGGGAAGAACCGATGCCACTGTTATACTCTCCTGCAAGTTCAACAGAGAAGGAAGAAAATGAAACAGAGGATAGCGAAAGGCGAAAGAAGAAAGAAACCAGTAAAAACTCTTCTAACCTTATGCTTAAAATTGAAACGGCGATCAAGGATTCAAGAGTCTTCTGCTCATCTGCTCTTCTTTGCGACTGAGAGTGAAATGGGTTTGACAATTTCTTGAAATTAATTAGGTCTTCTTCTCACTTCTGCAGTTCGGTGCTCTGTAAATTGCAATGCATTCGTCCCTCTGTTGTTGTCGTTTCGGGCATGAGGATATAAAAAAAAATATACCCGGGTCTCAGCCGGGTTTGGCCGGGTCGGCCCTCCGGGGCGACCGGGTCTGACCGGGCCAATTCCCAGCCTGTTTTTGGCTTAGACCCGGCCCGGCCTCAGACCCGGGTCGACCCGCCGGGCCGGGCCAGGTCTTAAAACACTGGTTTTTAGTCCTAAACTTTATTTCACTCGTTTTTCATTTTTTTTGTGAGAAGAGAGAGAAAGACTCGTTAGATTCTAGTATAGAGAGAGAAATTCGTTGTTGATGATGATTCCAACCATCAAATATAGTCGATTTTGGTGTCAATGTTTTTCATTTCATGAGGGGAGTTTGGCGTAAGTGTTTTTTTACTTCTCCTTACCCGAGAAGGTATATCTGATCGCAGAATCATTTTTGCTTCAGGTTAATTTTGGTTTTTTGAATTGTTTTTTTGTGGAAATAAACAGATTCATCAAGTTGTTTATGATGTTTTTGATAAAAAAAAAAAATAGGTTAAAAAATGAGTTTTAAATTGAAAAAAACCAAATCCTCGATTTTTCGATGACTAGGGATCGTTGGAATCTGTGTTGTTTACTGTCTTTGAAAAAAAGAAATGGGGGTGGATTGTCATAATAATTTTTTTAGAAAATACTTTACCAATATCTAAATATTATTTTTTGCTCTCAATTTCCCCCCTACTACATGCAAAGCGTCGTAGTGCATACCATTGAGTAGTGCATACCAATGAACTATTTTGGATGAATTAGTATATTAAATTCTTGTTAAAAAATGTTAAGGATAAACTGTACCCTCTCTCTCTCTTTATATATATATATATATATATATATATTAGTATTAAAGTTCCAAGTTCTGATCCAATAAATAAATTAATGATGAAGACATATTTTCTTAACTACCAAACCAGTTCAAGATTAAATAATTTTTAGATGGTAGGTTTAAATAATTATTTTGATTAAATAATTATCAGAAAACTCCTTCAAGCGCATGTGCCTATTTTCGGGTAAGGATTGTTGAAGATGAATTCGGTCCAAGTGGGAGCCCCTTTTGTTTTATGGTCTGTTTGGTTGTTCTGGAATTTTGTTAGAGAGTCGCTAGGGGAATATCCTCAACCAATAAACCAGAGATTCTGGATGCCAGGTTTTCTGTCTTCTTTCTTTTTAATTTAATAGGAGGATACTAAGATGATCAACTGAAATTAATTAATTATAGTTTTATGGTTAATTTGCTAGGGGAATATCCTTATGTGCCATCTAACAGAAACATGTCTTATATTAAAAATTAAGAATATAAAATGAATCTCTCTTGCCATATGTGTAAATAAAAAAATATAACATTTATAAGTATTTAGGACAGAAAGAGAGAAAAATAGCTTTTAGCAAAACAATTTGAATCAGAATTTATTATAATATATTTATTATTGTTGTTTTTACTTAAACCACTTTAAAGTTCATTTTATAAGCTTTAATTTAACATGTACATCGTGTATTTTTTTTGTGAGCGCCATAAGATCATAATGAAGAAAAAGAATCTTATAATTCTAAATCAACTATATCATATATCTCTTAAATTATTTAAAAATTTCTGACATTACAATCTAAATCATGTCATTTATTCTCTTATTACTTTTATTCAAATCTTTTACTAATAAAATTCTGAATTCGTACAATAGAATCTTTTAACTAAAAATTAAGAAATTAAATTGAATATGTATCGGTAATATATAATATCATGTAGATATATTTTAAAATTATTTTATTCTAAATTTTATAAACATATATCAAGGAAGATTACTCTCAAGCAAATCCACCAGCTTCCTAGTCTACAATCATGTAGACTCTTACCAAAACCCGACAAACTCTAGCTAACAAACTTGTATTCTTCTATATTTAGCCTACTGTAATTCCTCCATTAGAGTATACAATCTGTATATATTAGACACCAAATCATAACAATAATATTGAGGTGAATTTCCATTGAAACACTCTCTTTGCATCTTTTTTATAGTATCAGAGCACCACCACTCCAATGAGATTACGATCCTTGCATCCGCTATGTCTTCCTCTCAACATCCAAACAACCAACCTCCCTCTCCAACTGAAACAAGCACAAAATACGTGAGAAAGTAACTCCCTCCATCTTCCTACAGTGGCATGCCTAATTCGAAGCTCTTCTCCTTTAATGACACTCCCACATCTACCCTAACAAATACCCATTGGTTCAACAGGACAGACTAATTCTCAGTGCCATTCTTGCCTCAACCTCAACCTCCACCACCATCACTCCTCTGATAACTATCGCTAAAACATCCCACGAGTCATGAATAAAATTAACTCACATGTATGCTAGCATATCTCAAATGAGAGCTATGCAATTCAAGGAAGAAATTACCTTGATTAAAAGGAAAAACCGTTTAATTCTAGAGTATCTTCATGCTGTAAAGGCATTAGCTGACAAGATAACTTTGATAGATCACCCCATATCTGATGATGATCTAACCCTTTACATTCTTAATGGTTTGATTTTTGATTTCAGGGACATAACTGCATCAATTCGTAAGAGGGGAAAATCGTTGTCTTTCGAAGAACTCTATGACCTTTTAGTGGGTCATGATAGTTATCTTCGACGACTACAAACCACCACCCAACAACTTATGGTGATGGCAAACTACACCAACTGCAGGACCTCTTTTAAGAGTTCATACCAGAAGGATAATGGCAAGCCTTTTTGGTCCTTACATAATCAGGGCCAAGATAGAGACTTAAGGTCTCAATACCAAACATTGGGCCAACCCAATAATAATAAAAAATGACACCAACCCAAATGTCAATTTTGTGACCAAATTGGTCACACGACCAAATTATGTCCCCAACTGAAGTCTCATGCCGTAACTACTACTTACACACCCACCTCATGTTAAAGGAAATAAATTGGTCAACTATTGTAATTAGTAGATTCCCAATAATTAGTTGAGATTGAGTTAATCACAACTATTGTGATTTACTTAGAATAGATTTTCTATTTACTTAGAATATAATTTGCAATCTGTATAAAAGCTTGTACATTACAGTCTCTTTGACATCAATACAAACTACAGAATTCCATATTCTTTAATGGTATCAGAGCACCAATATTGGTGACTTTGCCCAAACATCTTCCGCTGCCATAAATAACCAACCAACACAAATCATCAACATGGGTGATAAAAATCATTTGAATCTAAAATCAACATATCCGACCCACTCACCTTACACCATTCAGACTCACCCGACCTTGTTCTCATTTCCAAGCCTTTCAAAGGACATAATTATGGTCAATAGAGTCGTTCGATGTGGATTTTTTGAGTGCTAAAAACAAACTAGGATTGAACCATCAAATCCTCATCAAGCGCCAATGCCAAATCTGCTATTTGGTAGAGATGCAATGACATGGTGTTATCGTGGATTCTGCAATCACTACATCCCGATATCGCAAGCAGTGTGCTTTATTGCACAAGCGCATCCATGGTATGGAATGATCTGAAGGACCGGTTCTTACAAAGCAACGATTCCAGGATTTTCCAAATTCACCAAGAAATTGCTGAACATCGACAAGGGCACCTTATGATTTCAGAATATTACACCAAACTCAAGGCCCTATGGGATGCATTAGATTCCTATCATGAACCCATCATCTGCACTTGTGAGGGTGCCAAAACACGTGCTTTAAGAGAAGAGAAGGAGAGAGTTATGCAATTTTTAATGGGTCTTAACGAACCTTATTAAATTGTATGTGGGTCGATTCTGATGATGTTGTCGATCCTCGACACACATCGCTTTTATGGCTTGATCCTCCAACACGAGCAGCAAATGGACATGGCAAACTGTCAGATCGGATCCCATGCTATGTAAACCGGTCGTTATATGACCACCAAGGGTGGCAAAGCTCTAGCAACTCAGCGACGACGAAACCCCCTGGTGCTAAGGATGGCAAACACGACTCCAACTCAAGGAGGTCTCTGAAGTGTTCTTATTGCGATGAAGACACTCACATAATTGAAAGTTGCTATTATCTCAACGATTTTCTTGTGGACCACAAATTGCATGGCAAAAATATCAAGCCCAAAAACAAATGGCTTGTTGCCTACACTGCCGAAAAAGATCCAATTCCAGAACATGACAGCAAATCCAACGAAAGCCCAACTTTCACTACCGAAGAATACAATCAATTGATCGCTCTTTTGCACAACCGACCATGTAATTTTCCACTTGTAAATGCAACAAGTATTATTACATCCATCTGCAATCTTTCACAGCATAACCCACATTCAAATATATATTGGACAATGGACATTGGAGCCTCAAATCATATTTCATGTTTTGCACCTACACACAACACGATCAATACTCAACATGATTTTGTTGGTTTACCCCATGGAGGAAAAACAACAATAAAAAATATTGGGTCCATTAAATTGTATGAAGCCTTAACTCTTGATGGTGTTCTTCATGTACCATAATTCAATATGAAGTTATTATCTGTGAGAAAATTGACACGAGGATTGAAGTGTATTGTGATTTTCTTTGATAAGTTTTGTATTGTGCAGGATGTGAACATGGGGAGGATGATTGGCCTGGGTAAGCATTTTAATAGGCTCTACTACCTCAAAGCTACCCAAAATCCATATTTAACACATCATTTTCACCACACCTCCCATCTTTAGCACTAACATCTAGGGCACCCATCTAACGCACCTACTCAATTCCTTTCCAATAAAATTTCAGAAATTATCTGTGATCTAAATCATGTTTATGATATTTATCCTTTAGCAAAACAAACTCGTTTATTTTTTTCTCCATCGACTTCAATGTCATCCAATGCACCTTTTGATTTAATTCATTGTGACATTTAGGGGTCACATAAATTCACACTCACACTGGTGGATGATATGTTCTAATTATTATGGATGATTTTACCCGATTTACATGGATCCATCTCTTAAATTTTAAATCGGAGACACAAGGGGTGATAGAATCAATTTTCTCTTGGGTCCAAACCCAATTCAATCTTCCTGTCAAAACCTTGTGTGCCGATAATGAGAGCGAATTTCTATCTCTGCAATCCTTTTGTAGAAACAAAGGCACCCTTTTCCAACACTCATGTCTATATACACCCCAACAAAATGGCATTGTTGAGCAGAAATATCGACATCTTTTAAATGTGGGCAGAGCACTCCATTTCCAGGCCAACATTCCCTTATGTTTTTTGGGGAAAGTTTACAAATTGCATGCTATCTCATAAATCACCTCTTTACACCCTTACTCAAACACAAATCACCATATGAACTCTTACACAACAAATTTCCTGATTATTCTAATTTACAGGTTTTTGGTTGTTTGTATTATGCTACCAATCTCCTTCCTAAACATAAGTTTGATGCACGAGCTCATCAATATATCTTTTTTGGTTATCCACTTGGTTAAAAGAGTTATCGTCTTTATGATCTTGGTACACAAAAAATTCTTTTCTCTCGAGATGTGGTTTTTCACAAAAATATATTCCTATTTCTACATCCCTGTCCGAAAATCAAGATGACACTATTGTCCTACCCACTACATCCCATGACCCATTATCTCTACCAAAACCCTATCTGGCCCACCATCCCCATCCAGCCCATGATCCCTAGACCCAAGCAACTCCAGACCTCACCATCTCTGATTCGCCAACTACCTCCCCACATCCCTCTCATGTGGCAATAGACAACGCCCCTTCTTCATCCCTAGATGCCTCAGAGTCGTCGTCTCCACCCATCACACCACATCTTTCCCTTATTCCCTCCTCACTTTCCATAGATATCCACCCTCCATTTATTCGCAAATCCACCCGCCCTACCAAACCCCTTTCCTACTTCAAAGTTTACCAACTATGCTACCCTGCTTGCTTCTGACGCTCTTTTCCCAATCACGTCTGGCACTCGCTACCCTATCACTTGATATGTATCTCACTCTAATTTTTCTGAGCATCATAGAATTTTTGTCAACAATATCTCTCAATTGGTTAAACCCTACACTTATGAAGAGGCACGACATAATCCACACTGGATTAAGGCTATGAATTCTGAAATTATAGCTTTGGAGGAGAACAACACTTGGTCTTTAGTTCCATTACCCGCTGGTTATCGTCTGATTGGATGTAAATGGGTTTTCAAAATTAAATACAATTCTGACGGTTTCATTGAGAGATACAAAGCTTGCTTGGTCGCCTAAGGATTCACCTAACGTGAAGGTATTGATTATACTGAGACATTTGCTCATGTTGCCAAGCTTATCACTGTCCGCTGTCTTCTAACTCTTGCATCTGTCGGTAATTGGTTGCTTCATCAGATGGACGTGCACAATGCTTTTCTTCATGTAGAAATCTATATACTTCTACCATCGGGGTATTGACGACAGAGGGAGCACACCGTGTGTCATCTTCACAAATCCTTATATGGTCTCAAATAGGTGTCTCGAAGCTGGTTCCCCAAGTTTTTATTTGTTATACAGAATATTGGTTTCTTTCAATCCAAAGCAGATTATTTTATGTTTACACAAAGACGTGGTCATTCTTTCACTGTTATATTGTTATATATTGATGATATGATAATCACTAGAAATGACAATAATGCCATACGAGACCTTAAACATTTTCTCAACACCTGTTTCAAAATTGAAGACCTTGGACCTTTATAGTATTTTATTGGGGTTGAAATTGAATGGTCCAAGTCTGACATTTATTTTTGTCAACAGAAGTATACACCAGATATCTTGGAAGATGCGAACTTGGTGCTAAGCCTGCAAAAATTCCTATGGAAGCCAATGTTGCCCTCATGCCTACAGGAAGTGACCCTCTTAAAGATCCTACTCGTTATCGAAGATTTATTGGAAGATTAATCTATCTGACAATAAGAAGACCGGAAATCATATATGCAGTAAATACGCTCAGTCAGTTTATGCATAAGCCCAGAAAGCACCTTTTTAACACAATATGTCGGCTCCTTCACTACCTCAAAAGAGCTTCTGACCAAGGGTTATTATTCTCTTCGAATGGGCCACTGCACTTGACTGTATATTATGATGTGGACTGGGCATGATGTCTTTTTACAAGGTGCTCGGTTACTGGATACTGTATCTTTCTTGCTAGGTCACTCATATCATGGAAAAATAAGAAGTAAGTTACTGTTTCAAGGTCGTCTATCATATCATGGAAAAATAAGAAGTAAGTTACTGTTTTAAGGTCGTCTACAGAAGCTGAGTACCTCTCTATGACAACTACCACTTGTGAACTCACTTGGTTGCGATACCTTTTACAGGATCTACAAGTAGAGCATCGCCAATCAACCACCTTACTTTGTGACAACAAGACAACCCTCTACATTAAAACCAACCCAGTTTATCATGAATGAACCAAGCACATTGAATTGGATTGCCATACTGTTTGTGAGAAAATTCAAAATGAAAAAATCCAGACAGCTCATGTGCAAACAAAATATCAAGTTGCTGATATTTTCATTAAGTTGTTGCCTGCACCCTTGTTCCAATCCCATCTTGGCAAGTTGGGTGTAATAGACATTCACACTCCAACTTGAAGGGGAGTGTTTAAGGAAAGAAATTGGTCAACTATTATAATTAGTAGATTTCCAGTAATTAGCTAAGATTGAGTCAATCACAGCTATTGTGATTGACTTACTTAGAATAGATCTCCTATTTACTTAGAATATAATTTGCAATATATAGAAAGCTTGTACATTACAGTTTCTTTGACATCAATACAAACTCCAAAATTCCATATTCTTTCAAATGTCACAGACAACAAATGGCTCATGGATTACGCAGTGTCCCACAACATCACTGGTGATCTTAATAATCTATCAATTCATTTAGAATATGATGCAACTAATAAAGTTATGCTTAGTGATGGTTTAAGTTTGACTGTCTCACACATGATCTTTAACTCTAAAATCACCCAAAAAAACTTTCATTCTCAAAGATACACGATGTGTCCCAAATCTTTGCAAAAATCTTATTTCTATGCATCACTTTACATCACAAAATAATGCACTGATTGAATTTCAATTTTTTTTCTTGTGAAGGATAAGATATCATGAGAGACTCTAGTAAAAGGTGCATGTGAAAATAGTGTTTATGTCTTCTTGGAATCATTGGTGGCATCTTCCCTTTAAATGGTTGCTAACGTGCACGAAAGAACCTTTATCGATGAGTGGCACAAACATCTTGGTCATCCGTCCTAAAATATAGTTCACAATGTTGTTCATAATTTTTCACTTTTGGTCACACCAAACAAAGAATCTTTTTTATGTTCCTCATGTTCAATCAATAAAGCTCATAAACTTCCATTTGGTTTCACTAGTCTCTCAAGCAATGTAATGCACCTTTTAAACTCATCCATATAAATATTTGGGATCCCGCTCATTGTGTTGGTCTCGATGGTTCTCATTATTATATACTTTTTATTGACCATCACACTAAATACATATGGTTTTATTCCATGGAAACAAAGGTCAGGATTGTGATAATTTTTCCATAATTTAAAAACTAGTAGAAAACCGGTTCTAATGCAAAATTAAAACCATATACTCAGATAATAGGGGTGAACATGTGAGCTTAAAATATTTTCTCTCTCAATATGGTATTAGTCATTTTATTATCGCTCCACATATACCTTAATAAAAGGGCATCTTTAAATGACATCATCGTCATCTTGTGAAAACTGGTCTCATATTGCTTCATGATGCCTATTTACCTCTCTCCTATTGGCTACATGCCTTTAAAATGACCGTGTATCTTATAAATTATCAACCCACTTTGTTACTCCAAAATAAATCCCTATACCAAACTCTTTTTGGCTAGAAGCCAAATTATCTCAAATTGAGAAAATTTGGCTATCTATGCTGTCCTCTTACTAAACCACACAACAAACATAAGATAAAGCCCAAATCCAATCCCTGCATCTTTCTAAGCTATTCCTTATCTCAAAATGCATACTGATGCCTTGATCCAAAAACACGTTGTGTCTATACTTCACGATATGTTCTATTTGATGAGGCCCAAAACCTATTAACCAAAGCCCATTCCTCTCCAGGTCACTACCCTCTCTTAATTCTCTCTTAGACTCCATACACACCTCTTGTCCCTGTGCCACCCGTGATGCTCTCTTCGCCATCAGTGCCCTCAACAGATGTTGTCACTATTATCACTGCAACTCTAAGTACTCCTTGTATCTCTTTATTTGTTGATTTATCTTGTCCATTGAATTTGGGTTCCCATGCTACACCTTCAGGGCCTCCACACCTTACTTATCTTGTTTTATTACCCAATTAGAATTTTACCATCATCCCATCTTCAGACCTAGGTAATAGTTCAACATATTATTTAGACCCTCCTCCCCATCATCCCACACAACCTCAATACCATTCCACCTTTAGAACCTACAACATGACCACTCGATCCATTAACCAAATCTACAAGCCTAAACAATTACATTCTATCACCAAACATCCCTCACCTGAGACCATTTAACCCATATGTGTGAGTCAAGCTGTCTCTGAACCTCATTAGCGTGAGGCCATATCTCACTTGTGTTCTCACGAGCTCACTACCCTTATGAGATATAAAACTTGGGAATTAGTCTCCCCACCAAATAATTGCCATCCAGTTAGTTGTAAATGGGTTCTAAGGGTGAAACGCAAAACTGGTAGGTCATTGGATAGGTTTAATGCTAGACTTATGGCTAAAAGCTACCACCAACAACTGAGAGTTGATTACAAGGAGACCTTTAGTCCTGTCATTAAACTAGTCATAATTAGATTTTTTTATCAATTGTTGTGATGAATGGATAGGATTTTTGTCAAATGAACACGAACAATGCTTTTCTACATGGGAAACTTAGTGAGATGATTTAAATGTTAGAACCACCAGGCTTTAAGGATTTATCTAAACCTGACCATGTTTGTAAACACAACAAAGCTATTTATGGTTTTAAACAAGCCCCTCAGTATGGTATTTAGCTCTAAAAACTACTATGCTTCAATTTAGTTTTGCTAATTCAAAAGTAAATTCCTCTTTGTTTGTTTATTCTCATAATAACACTATATACTATTCTCTAATATATATGGATGACCTTGTTATCATTGGCAATATCTCACAATTTATGTGTTCCATTATTGACCAACTTGGCTGGAAATTTTCATTGAAAGATATAGGTACATTATATTATTTCTTAGGAGTGGAAGTCCTACCCACTCAGGATGACATATTCTTATCCCAACATAAGTACATTCATGATTTATTGCATAATACAAAGATGATTGGTGCTAAAGAAATCTGTACTCCTCTTTCCAGAAGCTTGCTTCTCAAGCTCCATGATGGTACTGCTTCCTTTGATGGCATTGAATACAAAATGGTTTTGGGAAGCCTTAAATACCTCTCCCTCACTCGACTAGACATGTCATTCGTCATGAATAAGTTGTCCCAATTCATGCACAAACCAACTCAAACCCACTGAATAACAACTAAGAGAATGCTGTACCACTTAAAGCAAACCATATTTCATGGTCTTAAGCTAACTCGTAGGATATATCCCAGCCTTACCATTTTTTTCTATGTTGATTGGGTAAGCAACCTTGATGATTAAACCTCCATTTCGCTTACATAAGCTTTCTAGGTTCTAATCCAATCTCATGAAGCTCAAAGAAACAACGTGCTGTGGCACAGTCATCAACTGAAGCTAAGTATAGGGTCCTTGCTACTACAACCTCTGAAATTATATGGATACATTCCCTTCTCCAAGAACTACACTTCAAGTTCCACTCCCATCCATTATTGCTATATGACAATCGTAGAGCTACACATTTGAGTTTAAATCCTGTTCAACATTCAAGGATGAAGCATATCCAAGTTGATCTCCATTTTGTCCGCGATTTGGTTCCAAGAGGCACTCTTCAAGTTAGACATGTACACACTTAAGACTAGATGACAAATTGATTGACAAAGCATATTTCTCGGCAATGAATAGAACTACTCAGAGGCAAAATTGCCTTTGTTGATAGCAACTCAATTTTGAGGGGGTGTATCGAGGCAGATTACTCTCAAGCAAATCCACAAGATTCTTAGCCTACAATCATGTAAATTCTTACCAAAACTAGTACTACTGATTACCATAATCTGAGTTGCATAATTCTAGCCAACAAACTTGTATTCTTCTATATTTAGCCTACTGTAATTCCTTTATTAGAGTATAAAATCTGTATAAATTAGACACCAAATCATAGTAATAATATTGAGGTGAATTTACATTGAAACACTCTCTCTACATCTTCTTTAAAACATACACTCAGTTTTAAATTAAGCCATATTTTTAATAAAATTAAAATGTTAGTTGTCGATGGGCGCGCATGACGGGCCCGCCTCCTGAGATATGTGTGAAGATGGGTTTTGGATATAATCATAAAATTATGATTATAAGGTTCATGAGTCGCCACCTAGTATTTAGGGTTACTAGGAAACCCATGGTCTGCGAGAGTTTGAGTAAAGGATTGGTTGTGTAAGGAAAATACACATCACCCCCAGTGCACCCTACCTGAGGTAAGCTACATTGTTGCTTGACTGTTTTTCTAGATCAAGTTTCTATTTGTTGGTCTCGTCTAAGGTTGAAGGCAAATCTTCCCTTCGTGAGGAAGTCTTTACCTTATCGGGTTAAATGCTAACTGTTCTAAGGTTTTAAATTTTAGCATTGCATTTACTTTGTACTTTGTATCTTTAATACCCGAGGGCATACTTTACAATGTAATTTTATACCCCAAGTATTAAAGTATACATCTAAATCCTAACACTACATATATTAATTAAATAAAATAATTGTTGAAGGATTTTTGATATTTTGACCAAACCCTAATGAATAATAATAAACTAGTTACGATATTTATTTTTGTATTTTTTAAAACATGATAAAAATGTGATTTTTATCTTTTAGAAAATATGCATGAAAAACCTTCTAAGATTTGGTCGTATACACGAAAACAAAATTTTTTTTTTGTTTTTTTGAAAGAGGAAATTAATTTAATTTTTTTATTTTTTTAAAATTTTTTTTATTTTTTAAGAAACTTTAGGGAGAAAACCAAGTATTTTAATATTGGATTTGTATCTTACAATGTAAATATATAACCCGATAATATGCAAAATTATTGGAAAAACATGTGGGGAACCCATAAATATTTTTCAAATGCCCTTTGAAAAATTTGAAGTTTTTTTTTTTATATTTGTTTTATATATATTGGGCTAAACTCAACCCAGCCATCTCGGTTGAACCCAATCGGGTTAGGTTGGGCTGACAAGAAGCCTAACAGACCTGAACTTTTTATTTTTTAGGGCCTGGGTTAGGCCAAAACAGGTCTATCCTAGGCCCGTGCCAACAACCATATTAATTAACTTTGCTGTTGCATGTAGAATGAATTTTGCATGCAACAACTGCAGAAGTAGAGGGGAAGAAGAAGAAAGAAGAAAGAAGAAAGAAGAAAGAAGAAAGAAGAAGAAAGTTACCTGAGTTAGGGGGTGTTGCTAGCTGTGCATGATGGTGGAGGCTGACATTTGTTAGAGGAGGAGCTGACAGTCATGATGGTGCAGAGGTGGTGGTGGTTGGAGAAAACGATGAGAGAAAGAAGAGGTTGACTGGTGAGAATAACCTGGGATGAGGGTTGATTTTTTTACCATCTTTGGGCTCTCATTTCTTCCTCTTCAGGACATGGAATCCACTTCTATTTATAGGAGGGGTGAAATAGAGATATTTTGTCTTTACTGGTGTCAAATCTTGGCTCTTGATTCGAACCGGAAGGATCCCAACCGTAAATTCAAAGTTGCCATCATGAACTATCAGATTTTGACAACTCAAGATTGCTTGAGTTGGCCTCTTTAGGGCAGCACCATCGCGTTTGTGGTGTCAATCAACCATGAAGGACTATACCAGGGTGTAGTCAAATGTTAGGCTATCATTTTGGTGTATGTTTTGTCAAATTTGATAAAGAGAAGAAGCATTAAATGCCTCTGAAAAGTAGCCTCATAGACAGTTTTTTCAGGCAAAATGAAGAAGAAGATGAACAGTAACCAAAACGGTGCCGTTTTGGTAAAGTTCAATTTAGTCCATTGATTTGTGATTTCTCTCAATTACACCACTGATTGACTTCAGACTTTCAATTTTGTGCAATTTTGCCCTTGTCGAACTTTAATGTTAGCCCTGGATTTTAACGCCTTTTTCATTTTGGTCCTTGGCCTTTGATTTATGCAATTTGACCCTCAATCGACTATTAAACTTTTAATTCTCTTCAATTTCACCCCTAATTTCAACCAATTGGGTCCCCAAGGTTCGACACCTTTTGCTAAAAAGTTCTTAGCTGTGAATTCTTCAATTTAGCCTTTAATTGACCCCAAACTTCTAATTTCTTGTGATTTTACCCCTGATTTCAACCAATTGACTTTATAAAAATTAAATTTGGTCTCTTAAAATTTCAATTTTCACAATTAAGCCCAAATTGAGCTATCAAACTTAATTTTTCACCAATTAAGCTCCTAATAAACTTTATTTGACCTATTTAAAGTATAAATAAGTCCTTGCACCTCATTAAATCCTTTAATTGGATCCAAATTAATTCTTAAATATAATTAAACTTTTAATTTGGTCCATGATTAAATCAAATTGGCATATTAAAAATTAAAGTATATCCTTAGACTTAATTTTTATGCAAATTCATTCAATAATGATTTAATTTTACCTTTGAATCTGCATTGTCTCTTCAATTTTGCGTACAATATGATACAATTAGGCTCCCAACTCTATTCAAAATTGTAGCTTGATTTTTTTTATTTATGAAATCCTCCTCAACCCACTTTTGCCACATTGCCGGTCTTCTAGCTATTATTATTTATTTATTATTTTTTTATGGGGAAGGAAAAAAAATAAAATTTAAGGAATAATTCACAAATAAGTTATGAGTGATACAATTTAATTTATTAACTAATACTCTAAAACGCGTGGGGAAAGTACTGTAGCTTTCCCCACATGTTTTTTTTT
>Ga0307515_10012384_pt1 | contig 16051 bp, 20 predicted proteins | sample 17_EM_MG_FD_194513 | JGI IMG/M metagenome (GOLD analysis project Ga0307515, IMG submission 194513) | Populus trichocarpa ectomycorrhiza microbial communities from riparian zone in the Pacific Northwest, United States - 17_EM | ecosystem: Host-associated > Plants > Roots > Unclassified | place...
TGGTCTTGGCAGATTAATTTTAATTTGGGTTCTGGTGTTTCTCATCGCTCCGCGAGATTGACAGCCCATTGGGGACGCATCTGATATCTGTGTGCTTTTCAAACTCTCGGTTTCGTCTCTCGTTGGATCCCTGGATCCGGCACGCGCTGAGTGCACGTTTAGAGCCGATTTGATAGATCGAACCCCGTCCGGGTCATGGGAAGAACGTCAGGGAAAATTTTTAACGTTGGCGTTCCCCGAGGAACCCTAGTATATGATAGTTTCTTAGGTAAGCCGTTGTTCACTAGAAAAACGGCTCAAAGGGTTTTTTTCTTTTCTCTTTTCTTTAGCCCATTTGCTCATGCCTGTGAGAGTCCCTCTGACTCGAGCCTTTACTTCTCTTTTCGGGTCGTTTCGCTCGAGTGTACGTCTCCATCTCCCTCCATTCTCCGCACTCCATTCCGTCGATCTCGCCGATCTCATCTTTTTTTTTTTTTGATTTGCGCAAAGTCGGACGGAAAATACCCCTTTCAGTTCTTGAGGTGCTTCCGGCAGGGGGTACTTGAAGATGAATCTCGTTTGTGCGTCACTTCCTTCGCCTCGCTGGAGGTTGGTGCTTTGAAGTCTTGGGCTGATGGGATCCCTCCTGTGTGTTTTTGAAGCATGATCTCGTTTTTTGGTGTTTTCGCATCATAGACGGACGGTCGGGAGATGAGCACTTTGCATGTAATGAATGGTTCGGCCTCTTCATATCTCGTATGCAATTCAACCCGGCTCACCGTGAAACCCCCCCTTAATCGCGACCCCCCGTCTTTACTGACGCCGACCTCCTTATCTCTATTCGGTGATTCCGATAGGTGTCTCAAGGAAATCAATTACCCCAAGTCATTCTGCCCCATTGTCGTCGTCTGTCGTTCGGTCGCTTTCCGTCCCCGCTAGTTCCCACATCCGTCGGAGTACCTTTTCCTCCACCCCTCGCGTTTGTGCTTAAAACACGTAGGTGCACGATTATGCTTCAAACGTTCGGACAGCACGACATGGTCCAAAAAAAACCCCTTTTTTCGCGAAACGTTGTAGAAGAAAACCTGTATACTCCTGGACAATTCTATACAGAACCGACGCATCGTTTTTGCGAAAATGGGTACTTATCTACCCACCCGCGCGTCCTCACACAGCCTTGGAGTCTTCAGTCTTCTGTTCTTCTTCCTCAGATCAATCAACTCGTAAGATGGAGATTTGGATATGGATCATCCGGCCTCCTTTTTCGTTGCTCGTTTCGGGTGATCACCGGGTTTCGTGGACATATAAAAACCTAGGATCACAGCGCTTATCTCCTTTCTCCAGCACCACGGCGATACTGTTCAGTATCTGATCAGTATCATAACAGAAACATTCACCTGTGCGTGTCCCCATTTCGAAGTTGTGTCCTCTTCGTCTGGCTGACCAGGAATTCGTTGAATCAAAGATACCGACCGGTTTATCCAAACCGGTGGGTGTGGGTGAACGCATCACTTTCCCCACTTCCGTAACCTCCCCAATCGAGAGGAGGCGAAGAAGTGAGGCTCGGGTCCGATGGCTCTTCGGAGGTTGTAAGACGTGCCTCCGGGTACATTTTTTCACCCCGTTTCGCTTTCGGACTCCCATCTTCGCGTTCCGAGTTTGGACATCTGTATGTCCGGGCTTGTTGCGTAGGTAATTTCGCGGTGGTAAGTCTTCCTCCCCCCTTTCCTCCCAGAAGCGTTCTCACGAAGCTTACATACGTTGTATTCAAGACTCAAAATTAAATGCCCCAGGACCCTTTTTGACCCCCACCTGACGTTCTGTACCTTGATACTGCGGAATAGAATGTCACTTGAGTCTTCGGGCGGTCCGATTTCCCCATCCATCGTGTCAGAGAGATACTGCTGAAGTATTCAAGCCCAAAGCGGACTGGGCCAGAACATCGTCTGAAGGAAAGTGTTGCTCTTGTTAGCCTTCGGGGGCATCGTACCGAAAAACCACCGCCAAGAATGAACTCGATCTGGAACCCCGTGCTCGATTACGTAACTGTGGGGTATATATTCTTCGAAAGTGTGGCTTATCTCTTCTTTTCCCTCAGCACGGTCATCACCGCCCTGTTAGGACCTGCGTGGGCATCGGTCTGTGTCCTCGGAAGTTTTTAGACTTCCCCGAGTGTGCGACTGACCTCTTTACCTTCGCGCAGCTCTGCTCATCAAGAAAAAATCCCGCACCTCCCACGTCGAGCTCAGCCTCGACCCTCAAGCGGGAGAAGGGTTTTTTTTTTACAGCGATGTCGTCGCGGGTTCTAACTTGAGAATACTCTCCTGGTAGCTCGCTCTTAGAAGGTGCGGGTGGCTGGGACGAGAAAGAGAGTGCGGAGGGTGCACCTACCTTGGTGTCACTTCGTGCCCCCCGGACACAAACGGATGTTGTTCATTCGACTTTGTGCTTGGTCGCAGCTTTCTATCTTTGTTGGTGGATACCATCGAAGTTAAGCTTGCGATAGCAGGTGATCACTGTGGTGAGTTCCCGTATCCGCATTCCCCCCCCCTTTTTTTTTTCGGTCCCCATCCTCGAGCCCCCTCCCGCCACACTTCCTTTGAGTCGTCGTCCTTCACCTCAGGTTCTCACGCCCGTCACGGGTCGTTTTTTTGTGCGTTTAGTCTCATCAAAAAATCAATTACTCCAGGGTCCCTATCCAACCTTACGACGTTCTGTACCCAGTCAAGAAATACATGATAGAATGTCCAGGTTTTATCCCTCCCCTTAAGTCTACTCTACTGCAAGTCCACGTCCTCGCGCGTGATGTGAGACCCGAGATGACTAGGACTGGTGAGGAATGCCCGTGTTGCGTTTGCAAATTTCAGGCCTCGGTGAGATGCGTGAAGTTTTTGCCTTGTGAATGTGATCAGAAGTTCGATGGGCAGAGACCACGGGTCTGCAGAACGTGCGGTGGGTGTATATAAGCTCTACTGCACGCGGCCTAGAATCTCGCACCACCTCGAAAATGGAAGTGTGGCTGGATTACCTAACGCGACCGGGAGCCTGGGTATAAAGACTTCTCTAGATTCGCGGACGAAGGGCTCCTTTTTCCCCACCGTCCTATTCTTGACCACGTCGGAATTTGACGGTCCCACCGGTGAGAACGCGACTCGTTCGAACTGGAGCGACGATTCCTTTCAATTTATCACGAGGATCGTCGTTCGCTACGTGAGCAACATGCTCCGTAGTCGTGGACAAGATAATAACGTCGGTGGTCTTTTTTTTTCCCGTACATCCGACGTTATCTGATATTCTCGAAGATAAGCACCCATACTCAACGGACCCTGACACTCAACTGACTCCCACCAAACTCTCCTCTACACTCGACTCAACTGATGGTATTTAATTACCATGCCCAAGCGGCCCGAATCCAACATAGTCACGACTCTGTCCCGGTCTCGTTGAGGCCGGATTATTGTGAGCATGGATTAAATTATTCGGAGTTACCTGTTGTGCAATGTCAGGTCTGACGAGTTTGGTGTGTCGTGCCCCCCAGGAAATCAAATAACCCAAGATTCCTTCTTCCTCAATCGCATGACCGTGTACCGTGCGATGTGAATGGGCAGGCGACCGTTCGTCACAATCGCCTCTCCCTCGAGCACGCTGTAACATCCTATTATCCTCATTCGTGCGGAACTCAATTTCGATCTGGGAAACGACCCAGATGGATACAAGTTGAGGTTTGTTTCGTGTTTCGTTGTTACAGTAGTACAGAAACTCGAGCTACACATTGCATAGTACATGATTCACCTGCCCCGTTCGTTCGACGAGTTTACCTCCAGCATCTGGTTCGAAGCGTTTGTTAGTCAGGTCAACTTCAAAGGTCGGAAACACGGCATGTGGATTGTTACTCACAGGATTTTGTATTCGCGGACGATGTGCTCGTAGGAGCCAAAAGGTATGTTCGCGCCTCCCTGTCGAAGTTTCGATGATATAAGTCAAGCGGGGGAGATAGAGGTAAGAGATCCACTCACGAGATGCTTGCCCGTCTTACCGGGCACCTCTACTCCACCGATGTTTCCAAGAGCATGATACAATTTATCTCCACCAGATTCGTACCCGCCCTCCACAGGACGACGACCGGGTGGGATTTCGCCGTTTTTGGTTGGGACCCATTCCATATCGGGAGTGATGGGTAAGAGATCGTACCTCCCTTGATGTTCGAATTCGGTGCTACCGTATGGGACGCGACATGGAGGGTGAACGGAAGGAGCGATCTTGCAAGGATGAACGGAGTCTTTGAAGATCGCGGAACCTACGAAGACTGGGCTCACGCCGTTTGCGTCCATGCAAGCGGGTGGTCCGGCTTGATTTGGGGGAGGGAACTCGGCGTTTGCCCCCAGTGGGATACGAAACCCAGATGGAGGGGGGAGGGTTTTCCGAGGAGGAGGAGGAGGAGTGGGTTGTTGATGTTGTTGACGATCAGAATCTCTGTCGCGGTCGCGGAAATCTCTGTCTCTGTCGCGGTCGTGGAAATCTCTGTCTTTATCGCGGTCGCGGAAATCTCTTTCGACGCCGCGGTCGCCATCATCGCCGTGATCGCGGTCGAAGCTACCGGGGAAGCCTTGAGATTGAGGGAACTGGTGCTGTGGAGGGGGGTCGAAGCTGTATTGAGGGGGGAAGTCTGGGTCGACTCTGGGGGGACGTTGGTCGCGGATGGGTTCTCCGTCGCGAAGAAACCAGGGGGCGTCGTTGGGTTGCTGCATGATATGTGCTGTGGGAGAGGGGGTTGGGCGAGCCAAGGTTAGATATACTTTTCCGGCTGAAGCCGCTCCGTGACGTCATACCCCAGGCTGTCCTCATCCCTCATCGATGTGCACACCGCGACTTACTTGTATCTATCAGCGCCGTTCATATATCGTCCCACCCATCTGGAGTACGCCGTACTATGATTCATCGACGTCACCGCCCTAGAACCTCTCGGTGGGATCTCCACAAATTTGGCAAACCGATCGAACACATGAGCACAGATCGTTGTTCACTTCCATTCTTGTTACAGTAGTACAGACTTTGGGTTTGTTCACGGTTCATAACACAGCCGTTTCGTCCAGCTTGCGTAGCGAGAGCTACAACTCTACTTCCAACACCTAATTCGCCCAAGGATTAGATCAACTCGGCGGTGTATGCAGGAGATAGTTGCTCACAGGATACTGTAGTTCTCTTGGAGACTGTATTCGCTTCCTCGAAATAGTATGCTTGCGCCTCTCTGGAAAGTTTCGGTGATCGTGAGTCCCTTCCCCAGGATGGATGGACCGGATCTACTCACGAGGTGTTCACCTGCCTTCCCGGGGACATGTACGCCTTGGATGGAGCCGAGAGCGTGGTAGAGTTTGCTAGCATTGGATTCGTAACCGCCCTCAACAGGACGACGACCAGGAGGGGTTTGGCCGTTCTTGGCTGGGACCCATTCCATATCTTGAGTGATGGGTAACAAATCGTACCTTCCGTGATGCGCGACTTCGCTACCGCCATATGGCACGCGACACGAAGGTTGCAGAGAAGGGACGATCTTGCAAGGTTGAACCGAGTCCGGGAAGATAGCGGATCCAATAAAGACCGGGCCCGTCGACCCGTTGAAATCGGTGGTGGGGGGTCGACCTAGCAGATCAGGACTGGGAAACTGCGAATTCGGATCGAGCGGGATGCGATACCCAGATGGAGGGACGTTCTGAACAGGTTGAACCACTCCAACACCACCAACCGCTCGAGAGGGCTGTTGCTGCGGAGGTTGTTGGAAGGTAGTGTATTGAGGGTTCGGATTGGGGAAGTCGGGTTCGGTTCGAGGAGGACGTTGGTCGTGGACGGGCTCGGTGCCGGGTTCGCGGAGGAACCATGGGACCTCGCCGGACTGAGAGGGTTGCGCGGGTTGGGAGTGAGGTTGGGACGGTTGGGAAGGCGCGCCGGAGGGATTGTAGTAGTTTGCTGCCTCGCCACCAATGATGGGACCACTAGAGACCTTGGTCCCAGCTGGCTGCGACGGTTTGTCCTTATCCTTGACCTTATCCTTGTCCTTGTCCTTTTTCTTCTTCTTCTTACCATCCTCGCCGTCATCCTCATCCTCATCCTCGTCCTTCTTATCCTTCTTATCCTTCCCGTCCTTTTTGTCCTTCTTATCCTTATCCTTATCCTTGCCCTTATCGTGATCCTTGTCCTTATCCTTCTTCTTCTCGTCCTTATCCTTGTCCTTGTCTTTCTTATCCTTGTCCTTATCTTTCTTATCCTTCTTCTCGTCTTTATCCTTATCCTTGTCTTTCTTATCCTTCTTCTCGTCCTTATCCTTATCCTTGCCTTTATCCTTCTTCTCGTCCTTCTTATCCTTATCCTTACCTTTATCCTTCTTGTCCTTCTTCACCTCCGTCTCGCTGTCAGAACCGCCCATGGTGATATCGTGGTGTCAAGGTAGGTCGGCAGATGAGTATTTGGTGTGGAGAGTGGAGGAAGACGAGGGATAGAGATGAGAGCGACCGCGGATGTCGACGAAATTGAACTGCTTTGGTTTATCTGATCTCGGGTATTGCCCCTTTTTAAGGATGACCCGTCGTACTACAGTAGCCGCACCGGAAGCAAATATCACCCATGACGTACCGCGCCAAGGCAGGTGATCTCCATCTCGTCGACAACAGGGATGACGATCTCTCCAACAGCAGAAACGGCTCAAACCGCGGATATTCATGAATCGTCAGCTGACCGGGCCCAGACCTTCGATACGGGTCAGACGGTGAGGGGCCCACGAGGAGGCAGCTATTTCAGATAGGGAAATTGTCGCAGGGTGAAGAGGGTGCAGAACGAAGGGCCGGGATACATATGGGTCCACCACGAAAATAGGGCTGGAGAGGCGGGCCGTTCTGAATTGGGCACGGTCAACTGGACTGAAGATCATGGACCGATTTTGTTCGTGATTTTGGGCCCGCACACGCAAAAATTTAGCTCGACTATCGCCTCGTTTTTGGATTTTGGGTGATTTTGTCCACAACGCGGTGTGTGATTTCTGGTCTCACTTTCGAGACAAAACCGGAGCGGCAATTCACGGGCCGGCCAGTTTGACGACAGCGAGCGCCAGAGTACTTGATTAATCGATTACCGGTTACCCCGCACTCTCACGTGAATAACTATTATTTCCACCGCGATGTCGAAGGGTGGTGCTCTTCTCTTGCGACTTGACTCCCAGCCATGGCCATTTACCGCTCTCCTATTCCCGACGTCGTGATACCCAACGAGTCGCTCTTCACTTTTCTCTTTGAAGGAAAAGTCGATCGCGAGATTCCCAGCACGACACCTGCCTTCATCGACGCGCCCACCGGACGCAGCGTCACACGCTCGGAGCTCAAGGCCGCCTGTCTCTCTCTCGGATGGGGTCTCAGGAACATCTTCGCGAACGAGTTGGGAGGAGTGGAGCTCACGAGAGGGGATACGGTGATGATTTTCAGCCCGAATAGTTTCGCGTGGCCGTTGGCGCTGTTTGGGTCCATTGCGGTTGGGCTCAAGACCACGTTGGTGAATTCCTCGTACACTCCAGTGGAGCTTGGATACCAGTGGGAGGATAGTAGAGCGAAGGTGGTCTTCACCCACCCCGTGTTTGTGCCTGCGGTGGTTACGATGCTCGAGGCGAATGGGGTGAGTAGGGAAGAAGCGAGGAAGAGTATTATTGTCATGGGAGTGGGGGATGGGGACGCGACTGCGAAGGGGTTGATCCATATGGATGACCTAATGGGCAAGGGAAGCCTGAGTGCGGCTGAACGGTTCGACGGACCATTGTCGAACGAGACAGTATACCTCTGTTACTCTTCCGGGACAACGGGAAAATCAAAAGGTGTCGAGGTCAGGCTTTCCGCATCATAAAGCGATGTGATGTCGTATTCTGATGTTCACTACAGTCAACGCACAAGAACATCGTTTCGGTGTGCCTCATGAACCGACTAGGGTTCCCTCATGTTCAGACAGGAAAGGACGTGATGCTCGGGATTCTGCCGTTCTACCATATCTTTGGTGGGTCGCGCGATTCCCCCTTTTTTTTTTGGTACGGAGGAGCTGAGAGGATCGATTCCAGGTGGTGTTTTGTTACTTCCTTTTGCGATTATGGTCGGGGTGCCTGTTGTGATCGTGCCTCAGTTCGAACCTGAGGCATTCTTTCGAAACATCGAGAAGTACAAGGTGACGGTTGCGCCCGTTGTACCACCTGTGTGCCTCGTGATCGTTCATCATCCTGGTACGGAGTTGTACATGAGAGGTGGACGGTGCAGGGTTTTATTGACGAATGGTTGATCTCTTAGCGACGAACAAGTACAACTTGAAAACACTGCGAATTATCATGTCAGGTGCGCATTCTGGCTTTTGCCTCAATCCGCGGGAGGTCGCGCTGACGCTGATGCCATTTTAGGCGCTGCGCCGCTTGGTGTTCCACTCATCCACGCTGTTCATAACAAACTGAAGTCGGTTGGGGCTAACGCCGCCATTCTGCAAGGTGAACCAACAGAGGTTTTCGTGCCTTTGTACAACGATTCACCCTCATCTCCAACATAGGATACGGTTTGACGGAGATGTCCCCTGTCACTCAAATCCTGCCCTGTGATCAGTTCTTGTCCAAGGCTGGATCGGTCGGCATTCTCCTTCCGAACCTTGAAGCGAGGTTGGTTGGGGAAGGGGGTATTGATGTGAACCCGGGTGAATGTGGTGAGCTGTGGTTCCGTGGTCCGACGGTTATGAAGGTAGACGTGTGCGGATGCCGTGTCCACGCTTGGATTGAAATTCTGATTCTGTGCACGCTTAGGGTTACCTGAATAACCCCACTGAGACCAAAAAGTCGATTACTACTGATGGGTGGTACAAGACCGGAGATGTCTGCATCCGCGATTCCGAGGGATATTATACCATAATAGACCGAATCAAGGAGTTGATCAAGTACAAGGTATGTACCACCCTCAAGTTCCCTACACCAACAATCCAAGTTCTTGAACGCTAACGCTTTTCACTTAGGGTTTCCAGGGTACACTCGCAACATTTCGAGATGGAGATTGATCCATCCTGACTCGCCACCTGTTGCGTTCTAGTTCCCCCGGCAGAGATAGAATCCCTGTTATTCCAGCACCCAAAGATCGCCGATGCGGCCGTTATTGGGGTGTATTCCGAGGAGGAGGCCACCGAATTACCAAGGTTTGTTATACGTTTTGAATTACCCGACGGGTGTCCTGACCTCGCCACCCAGGGCATACGTCGTTCCCAAGGTGAAACCACAACCGGGAGCGGAGTCCGCGGCCTTCTCCAAGGAGATACAAGAATGGGTTCAAGGCCGTGTGGCTAGCCACAAGTTCCTCAGGGGAGGCGTGGTAATCATCGATCAAGTTCCAAAGAGCGCGGCGGGGAAGATCTTGAGAAGGCAGTTGCGTGATATGGCCAAGGCAGAATCGGATCCCAAACCCAAATTGTAGTCGTGATAACCATACAAACCCAGAAATAAAATGCAAGGACAGATGGAGTGTTTATCCGATTCGAAAGAATGAAACCCTACGCTACATGAGATGGACCGGAATGACGAAAAAGGGAGGACAGGTACTAGATACTGAACGATGTCAACAAATGACGAAAACACGAGGTAACGCAACTAGGACGCGTAGGCGCGTCAGGTATACGGAAACACCCAAATGGAACAGGGCCACGACGACGAAAAGACGAATGGTGGAGGTGAGGCGAGGTGGGAGAGTGAGGATTGAGGGCGGAATTCTGTCCATCGTGATATCTTCCACCCAGAACGAACGCGCAGACTTCGGTGATCAGGGCAACACCTTCAACTCGACGAGGATAGTAATGGACAACAAAACCGCGTAACAACAAACCAGGAAGATACCCCATGCTCTCGTCAAATAGTATCCATTCAACGGTACCACCACGACGGTTGTGACCAGGATCGCTAGCAGACCGAAACCATTGGTGAGGAGTGTTGGTGAGAGAGGAAGCTCGTATGGTTTGGCAGACTGTGAAATGATGTAGGAGCCTGAGATGCCTACTCCGAGGAGAATGTTGAGCATGGGACCCCCGAAGCATGCAGAGAAACCCATTATGGGGGCAAAAACCTGGGAAGGCGCGTAAGCACAGGGCACAGACGGAGAAATGAAACAGCTTACTGCAACGCTCATATTTGCAACAAAGTCCGCAAGAGAGTTGCCAACAGCAAAAATGGTGAGACCGATGATGGCATTCGACAGTCCAAACATTAATCCAAAGGCCTGGTAGATCCAAGGAGTCAGAACAGAAACTCGTAAGCCAAATCGTCAACGGAAGCGACTAACCTTGAGGACGCCTACAACCTCGTCAGCGATGGCCATGATCCAAACGACGGCGACAAAGAATCCCATCGAACAACGTAGGATGCGCATAGTTGGATGTTCTCCCGAAGTAGAGAATATGAGGACGAGGATTGCGGCTGCAATGCCGGCGATGGCGGTTGCGATCAACAGCCAAACCTCGTGCTTCGTTCCATCTAGCCCCAAAGCCCCAAGCATCAGTGGTAATTCATCCATCGCAAACAGGGATGGACTCACCAAACAACACTGCGACACACCACAGCGGCCCAAACGTGCACTGTGCCGCCATCAACCATTTATTATACTTGAGCTCGTGCAACTCATCCACAACCTCTTCCTCTGCAATCAGCGCTCTCTCCACCTCCACTCCCTCTTCTTCAAAATCAATCAGCCTAGAGTCCACAGATCCAGCACCGACTGTGGGAAGTTTTTCCGCCGATCGTTCAGCTGAATACGGTGTCACCACCACTGGTAAGGTGATTGTGAGAGTCATGACTGCAGGAGCGGCGAGCAACGAAACGATCTTCCCCAAGAAACTCTTGTCCCAGAAGTGGTGGAGTGTAGGGAAGAGTGTATGCCACGTCCGGTATAAGGCGTGTTTCACCCTCTGCCGTTTTGACGGAGGCGTAAACCGGTGTGACGTTGTGTCGGATTCGGAAGATGTATTGGATTGGAAAATCATTTGATCTAGCCTTTCTACACTGCCAGAAGGGGACATGTGGGGCGAGCGTTCGTGCAATTGGACGCTCCCCGCGACGGCATCCCATGGATCCTGTTCGGGCGTTCGGGGCCGAGACACTGAGGAATGTGAATGATGGTGGGGGTAGTGTCCCCTGACATATGGCGTCAAGGGACTCTCTTGATAGAGATGGAGATTTAGAGGGTCACCAGCGGCTTGGCTTGCCAACGAAGCCACTACCTGTCGGAATTCTAGGGCACCGATGAGCGAAAACGACGGCATCTGGTGTGAGATACTATTGTGGCGACGATAGGGGGAATAATGTGGGGTAGGTGAAGGGGAACGTGTTCTTGAACGACTTGCGCGGACAGTGTTGTATCGTGCCGTGAAATCTGTTTGGATGCGGGGTGGTCCAGGTTGGGACTTGGCTCGAGGCCGACCGGATGGTGTCCAGTTCACAGGCGTTGCCAGTGGCATCAAAGTCTGCGAGAAATCTAGCTCCTCAGGCGTGGGGACGATGGAAGCTGAAATTACGCTCAGTCCTGAACGGCAGACGCCAGAATCAATGCAAACTTACGTTCATCCTGGTATGGTTCGTCCAGGTAGGACTCATCGTCCTGATACGTAATTTGAGGTACTCCCTCCGCACTGTACTCGTTCCTGATTAAGGCCTCGTGTGATCTCCTCGCTTCCTGTCTCCTCTCCCACCAACTTCCAACAACGACAACACACACATAAGTGAAGTAGAGCCCCACGAGAACCAAAGACTCCCACAGATGAAGTCTACCGTCCCAAAGAACAGCGATGACCAAAGTGACGGCGATGAAGAAGAACCCGACATCCCTCAAGAATGGGAACTTCTCCACCTTGAAGGGCCGAATGATGCACATGGATCCCGCCACGCAACTAACAATGAAGGAAGCGGCCCCGAACAACTCCCCGACAGCCAAACTGCCAATGTTGGTCCGCATGGCGGAGAAGGTCGAGAACACGTCAGGACTGCCGTTTCCGAACGCGAGGAACGTTACTCCGGCAACGCTTTCGTCCAGCCCAAGGGTTTGAGCTACCGTAGCGAGATTTGGGCAGAAAAAGTCGGAAGCGCTTATGCCGATTGTCGAGAAGAGGAATATGAGCCAGGCGGTGAGGCCTACGAAGGTCCATGGTCGGACTTCCGGTTTGGCGCAGAAATATCGCTCGATGTAATGGATCGAGAGGAAGGAATCCGACTCTGGGCATTCTTCCTTCACATGTGCGCACTGATCCTCTAGAGGCAACGTGGTGGGCATGCACTGATGATGTCAATGGGTTCAGCGTTCCACGCAAAACCGGGCGGGAGAGCGATCCGAACGTCCAATTAACGACAAAACTCAAACAAAATCAAATCGGTGAATACGGACGCACGTTCTCTCCAGGTCCTTCCAACTCCGTAGCAAACAACCTCCTCCTGAACAAAGATGTGTCCACCCCGAAGTCCGGAACATTGTGTTGCTGAACGGCGACGTTCGTTAACCTCGATTGCGAGAGGAGTAGGACGTTGATGACTAGAGCGGCTGCGAAGATGAGGGTGGCTTGGCTTCGAGCCATTGCGGCACCGGTCCCTTGGCGGAAGAGAGAGAGAGGTCGTGAATATTGTGGTGGGTGGAAGGAGCAAAGAGCGAATGGGTGATTGTTCGGTCGGCAGGTGACGCACAGGATGGCCTCACCGGAGCCAAACCACCGCAGTGCGTGACCGGTTTGGCAATTTCGATCGTCAGTCCTCCGGTTTCCTGGATGGTGTCCGTGTCCCAGCCCTAGGTCGCCTGGCCGTATGCTTGTTCCGCTTTCGCATTGAAAAACCCTAGTTGCATGACTGAGTATTTACATGAACATTTACACACACACAACATGGACGAGTACAAAAGGTATAAAAATAGGTCATCTGCGGGGTGGGGTGCCCAGGTACACAGAAAAACCGAACAAAACGGCAGTTGAAAATGTTAGAACCAACCCACCGACCCACACCCTAACAACGCTTGGCCCAATCACATAGTTTATGGTGAGGAACACAACATCGTAAAATCCACGATCGAAAGTCATTGAGGAGCAGTAACAATTCGTAAACGCTCCAGACGATTGAAAGAAACAAACGAGGACAACTCCGATGCCAGACGCAACGGCAAGACCTTTACCTAAGTGTCCACAAAGCACTGCTCCGCCATCCAGATATGACCGAGGCCAGGGATGCCAATATGTCGGATCATGTTGCGGTCGAGAAATGTGGACTAGGATGCTCGATGCGAGGCAAAGAAAAAAGGCCGCGGTTGCGGCCACTCCGTACATGAGGAACGACATCGCACGGCAACCGAGGCCAATGGGCGCCTTCCAGTAGTGGATGGTCACTGCGGCCCCGACCGTACCCCACTGTAATCCAAGTGCGAGCAACGTGGCAAGCACCACTCGGCTCCATAACCCCGGGGACCGTTGTGAAGGAGTAGTGGGTTCCGTGCAGTACTTGATGACTTGTTCTTCCGTCCCGAGTCGATTCTCGTCTGCCGCGCTCCCGGGATCGCTTGCCACCCACACCGCACTCCGTTCGGGCCCGTCGTTGTCGACTGGGATCCGCTGCTCTGCGTGGGCGGCGGCGTTCTTCACCAATGACAATACATACTGCGCGTTAAGAGACCAGGCGAAATTCCGGGAATAGTTGAACACCGGGACCGCCCTAAGTTCATCCTTCCTCGCGGGGTCCATATCTCCCCTCATAAACTCGATAGCATGGGCCGGCCGACCAGTGATGCTCCCGGCTCGAGCGGGTCTATCCTTCTGATTGGTAGCCACCCAAGCCAACCGGTTCGCAGCATCCAGGCAATCCCTGATGTGGTTTGGCTCGGGTTGAGACCCAACATGCAACCACCCCATGATGAGGGGAAGGAGGTAGGTCCAAGTAGCGACGATCGCGTATCCCACATCGCCGGTCAGGGGCGAATGGAAGGAGTCGATGACCGTTAACAGGACGGCGAAGATGACCCAGATGAAATTCATGACCAGCGGGATCGACCAACGCCTGGTTTTCTTCACTCCTTTGAGAAGGAGTTCCCAGTAACCATCGTTTTGCGGCAGGACAATGAGTGAGGGTAGTAAACCGGGGTCAGACGAGATCTGGATTGGGACGTGTTGGAACGCGGAGAGGACGGTCGAAATGGCTTTGGAATTAGGGAATTCGAGATCCAGGAACGCGGTGCCAAGCCAACGAGCGTTGAGATGCGTTATTTGTAACGAAAAGGCCGCAAGCGCAGGACTCCCTATCGTCACAAAAAAGTTGAGGACGTCCTCGAGTGGATCTAGAAGAGTCTTCTTGTAAGCATCAGAAAGGTAAGAAGATATCAAGATCCAACGCACATTCTGCCCCAAAAGGAATTTGGAACATGAGGGCGATCCACGGCAGGAACCACGCCCCGAAAGTCCGGGAGAACGCCTCCCAATTCACATCCCCAATCCCTCCCCCACACTCGGTTACGCACTGCTCGTATGATAGGTGTAACGCTGGAGCAGGACTTGTGGAATTTGTCGCGTTCCAGGCGCCTTCTTGCGCGGCTCTCAGCCTCGTACCGCATTCATTGAGGTTCACGGCGTCAACGGCAGCCAAGCACCACATAAACACGAGGAGAGAGACGAGTGAAATGCGAGCTATCGTGCACCCTCCGTTAGTCACTAGTGCTTTCAGTCACAAGATTGACCGGGACGAACCCAAGTGAGTCCATGGTTGGGTTCCCATTACAGTGTGAGTTTGAAGGGTAGCCGGAAAAGTTGAGATCCTCGCGCCTGACTCCTTTATATCGATAATTAGCACACGACATAGTCACACGTGTCGATGATCGGATAGAAAAGCAAAGTTTCCCAAGAGTGACTACCGACCGTGAGAAAAGGCGATTTCACACGTTCCCGATCCTCTCTATTACGTAACAGTCCGTCGTGCCTGGATCTCTTGTGTTCGCACTTCCATGTTAGGGAAGTCGGGTTTCGAAACGTTGAATTGCGGGTGAGCTACGGGCCCGGATTGAACTTTCTCGTGGGTATTCACGAGCATAGCCCCGGATCCCGCGCTTGCAAGACCTCATATAAGTGCTAAATCTTCCAATGGGGGTCCGATGGAATCCACACAGCCGCTTTACATAAAACGCCCGCTCTGGGGGCGTTCCTCCAAACCACATTACTTGACAGCGGAGATAATTTATACCGCTCGTGATCCTGTTCTCCTTGACGATGCGGTGGGCTACCATTTGCTGGTTCCCACTTCGCATCCCGCGATTTTTCACGGACGCACTGACGAGGTCAGGGAACGGAACGGATCGTGCTCGTTGGAATCCTTGACATTTTAGATTACGCCAAGCTACCACCGCCATGATCCAGGTTTCCGTAATGGCGTAAATTTAGCGCATGAACATCCCTCACTCTAAGTGGGGATTATGTGGGATCGGTGCCTATGATCCACGCTATCGCCTTCCAGACCACGACAGATCTGACCACCGCGTCCTCTTTACTGGCCTTTCAAGTTGGACGCGGGGAAATGTCGCCGCATCACTGCCGCTGACTAGCTCACATTGGGCATATATCACACCGCAGCTAGGCAGGCTAGCCACTTTTTTCGATGCTAGGCTTGAAGCTTGAAGTTTGACCGGTGACCGCTCAGCATAACCCCAAGGAACCACTTCAATCAGATCCGCCACGTAGAATGACTTGCTCGTCATTGCGGATCAAGGATGACATATAATTGGACAAACATATATGTCGCAGAAAGTAGCAAGACACAACGGCAGCGCATGACACAGCCCAATAGATGACGACATAAGGAGACATGAGATTTCCGAGTAGATGAACCGACAGTCCGTTGAAGGCGAGGACGCTCGTTTCCTCGGCATCCGTTCTAACTTGTCGAGGAACCCGGCAGCGCCAGACCTGGGTGCTACCCCTTGGAATAAGTACACCGCATGAAGAGCAAGCAGCTGGGGATCAGCGGGCGGTGCGCCCTCGTGACTTGAAGTAAAGTCGACCAACATCAAGGGCGCCAGGATTG
>Ga0307515_10012386_pt1 | contig 16050 bp, 5 predicted proteins | sample 17_EM_MG_FD_194513 | JGI IMG/M metagenome (GOLD analysis project Ga0307515, IMG submission 194513) | Populus trichocarpa ectomycorrhiza microbial communities from riparian zone in the Pacific Northwest, United States - 17_EM | ecosystem: Host-associated > Plants > Roots > Unclassified | place...
TATAACTACTTTAAAGGACCAGAATATAAGCGTGATATCTTTACCCAATAGAATGCAACCAAGCTATGGACCGTAATGGACAAGAACACTAAAAAATCAACCATAGAGTACCTACAAATCCTTATTAAAGACCTCCGCCACCTATAGCACGGTCTTAATATTAAGCTTTAAACGGACGACTTCCTGTATAATAAACTTATTACGGCCTGCCAGGAAGTAAAGCCCTATAAGTACGCCTACTACAAGCCTATAGATACCTTAGCTGGCCTTATTAATAATCTACGCTCCTTTATTATAACGTACGAAGTCTTAAACCCACTAGGCAGCACTTAAGCCTTTATTACGGATATTTAATATCTATAAATAGACTTAGACGTCTACTTTACGGACCGCCACTACCGCTAGTAGCACCTGTACCGACTAAGTCCTACCCATAACCCCCGCAGCAACCCCTATACAAAAACATACCCCTATAGACAAACTAGCTAGAAGTGCTTTGTGTGCGGTAAGGAAGGATGTTAGTCTATAAGGCATACCTAGGAAGAACGTAATAAGTCTAGGAAGAGACTTAATAGCCGTATTAACTAGTTTATTTTGGAATACGAAGAAAAGGAAGTAGAAGAGCCCCCTAATAAGTTAATAGAAGCCCTTATAATTAACTTTAACTTAAACGCTTAGGAATAAGAGACCTTAGAGATATTCCTAACCACTTTTAGACCTTTTACGGACAGCTAAGCCTTTAATATTACGACTGTATTAGCCGACCGTTCCTTTATATACTCAGTTACGCCCGAAAACTATTCCGTAAGCACCTCTGTTATAGACGTTATAGATTATAAGCAGGACCCATTTGTATATATTATTACGGAACGCTATACCCCTAAAGAATTCTACGGCGTTATAATCAATACAGGTGCCTCTAAGAAGTCTACTGCAGGTTACGGATAATACCTTATATATAGGACCACCGTAAATGATAATACGGACATTGATACTACGCAAAATAGGGTCGTAAACGTCCAATTCGGCATTAGCTTAACTGTATTAATTAGATCAGTTATAGTTAAGACCCTAATTAGCCTAGTTAACTTCCATATAGTAAAAGCAGACACCCCTTTCTTACTTTACCTTGCGGACATAGATAGGTTATAGGTTTACTATAATAATATTACGGATACCTTAATCGGCCCCGCAACTGCCCTAAAAAGCAAGTATATTACCCTACTAATTATATAATGATTTGGACACCCGTTCCTTATATAGGGAGAGACTTTACAGACCTATATTTAGGAATCTTTCGACTATAACCCGTGCTACCTTACCAGTATAGAGATCCACCGTCTGCACTGCCGTTTCGGCTACTTGTTAGCCGAAAAGCTATATAGAGTCCTTGAACGCTTTAGACACAACAACGTCGATAGGAAGGCAGTTAATTACCTAACTAAATACTGCTTCTTTTGCCAGAAATACGGACGTTCCCCAGGCCGATTTAAGTTCACCCTCTATAAGGACCTTAACTTTAACCACTTAGTGTATATAGATATTATATATATTAACGGCAGCCTAGTATTATATATAATTAATAAGGTAACCCGCTACTAAGCCGCCCGTTAGTTGTAAAATATATCCATAAAGTATACTTGGGATATTTTACGGACCTACTAGATTAATATATACCTTAGACCTCCTAAGTACATTACCTATAACGCCGGCAGGAACTTTATTAGTAAGGAATTCTAATAGTACGCTACGGCTATAACTATTTTAATAAAAGCCGTTCCAGTTAAGGCACACTAGTCTATTAGGCTTGTTGAGCGAGCTTACCTAGCTCTATAGAGAGCTTACTAAATTATTACGGATAAGTGTAAGAATATCTAAAAAGAACTGGCTTTATAGATGGCCGTAAAAGCCGTTAATAATACCGCTAGCCCTAACGGACTAGTACCCACCCTCTTGGTCTATGGAGCCTACCTAAAAATAAGCAACCTAGGCCCTCTTACCCCGTTTATTACGGAACGAGCAGCTATAATATAGAAGGTAATGGCCGAAATAGTCAAATTATGGGCTAAACAAGCTGTTAATAGCGCCCTGTATTACCGTAACGGATCTAATACAACCTTAGTTTATAACCTCCCGCTTAATTCTAAAGTCCTCGTATGGCGTAAGAGCGGCAACTAGACTAGACCTTATCGTCTATTGGCTATAGAAGACGAAATATGCTACGTATAACTTTTTAGTAGACCAACTAACTTCAGAAGCACGTCCGTAAAACCCTACTTTCGGCCCAAAAATACTAATGACGTTAAACTAGATAAACTAGAAGCACCCAATAAACTAGACGAACTAGGAGCACCCGCCGAACTAGATAAAATAGAAGCACCCCTGCCTACTATAAAAGTCCCCTAGGAACCTACTAAACCTACTAAACCTACCGTAAAGCGTAGTTAAGGACGCCCCCGAAAGCACCCTATAACTAAGAACTCTATAATAGAAAATTACCTAACCTCCGCAGGAATATCCGTAAGGCAATCTCCGCCTGCGGATATATTAGTTCTAGTATAGGAAACCCCTTTTACGGACTTACGACGTAAGGAGATTAATGGACTACTTAAAAAGGGTGTTTTTACGGCTGTAACGGAGAAAGATGTTCTGTAAGGCGTTTATATATTTAACTTACGCTTTATTAACAAGATTAAGCACCCTAGTACTAACAAAGCCTTTAAAAAATTAAGACTTATTATATAAGCCTATAACGACTAAGGAAAGGACTTAGTCCTTATATAATTGCCTACAATTTAACGAGTTAGTTAACGGATTATACTTGTACTTACGCCTAAACTACAGCAAAGCAAACCCATAGCCCTTTACCTACGGGATATCTCGCAAGCCTATATGCAGTCTAATACTTACCTAAGTAGGGATATCTTCATACGGCCACCCCGCGAGCTTAATCTACAACTAGGAACAATTTTACAGGTTATAAAACCTCTTTACGGAGTACTAGAAGCCGGAAACCATTAGTTTAAGACATACTACTAGCATTACGTTAGTAAACTTAAAATGGAACAGTCGACCTACAACCCCTACCTCTTATACACCCTATTAAACGGCCTCGGCATTATTAGACTCTAAACCAACAATACCTTCTTCCTAGCAGACCAAACCTTTACGGATGCTAAAGAAACTAAACTATAAAAGGCAAAGTTCTTAGCAAAGCCGCAAGAGTAGTTAACTAAGTAGACTCTAATTAAGTTTAATAGAGGCTTAATTACATAAAAGGGCAACCTAATTAAGCTGACTTAGGAACGCTAAGCTTAAAACCTAAAGCCCGTTACAGTAAAACCTACGGACCTTACTAGTTCCCGCGGAGAGATTTGTAAGACTATAAATATAAAGGACCAATACGCTGCATAGCGTGTAAGAGGCGCCTATATTGCCATAGTCTGTCAACCTAAATCTGCCTACAATCTGTCCTTTGCGGCCCAGGCAGTAGACCTATAAGAAGAAAATGTTAAGTAGCTTAATAAGCGCATCTAGTGGCAAATCAACAATGCAGTAAGGGGACTTACTTTTGTACCACTAGACCTGAATTCCCTTAGCCTACTAGTATTTACGGACGCATCTTTTGCTAATAATAAAGACCTATTATTATAAATCGGCTTTATAATTGTACTTATAGACCGTAATTAGAACGCAAATATACTGTACTGGTCTTTAATTAAGTGCAAATAAGTAACCTATAGTGTACTAGCTTCTAAACTATATGCACTAGCTTATGGATTTAATATAGTAGCCGCAATTAAATTAACGGTCTAGAAGATTCTATAACTGGAGTAGTTACCCCTGGTTTTATGCACTGATTTAAAGTCCCTTTATAACTGCCTAGTTAAACTAGGTACGACATAAGAGAAGAGGCTTATGGTCGACCTAATGTGCTTATATTAGGCCTATAAACAACGTAAGATTACGGAGGTTAAATGGATCAGCAGCGGAGACAACCTAGTAGACGCCATGACTAAGGCAAAGCCGTGTTAAGCTCTTAAAACCCTAATTAACATAAATAAGCTTAACCTAAAGGTTATAGAATGGGTAGAGCGAGACTAACGGAGCATTTACAGTTCAGCTACGGCCTATCGGAAGGCCGTATGGTGCATTCACGGCCCGTTAAAAGGCCGTATAGTTCATTTTACGGACCGTAAGCAGGACTTACGGCTAGCTTGGAGTACCATTTGGAAGGCAACCCAGAAGGCACCTTAGGAGGGATTTCCTATATATTTTCTTATGTGTTTTATAGTTCTATTAAGACAATTACGGAGGCTATATATAAGTGGTTTCATTTTCCAAGTACCGCCAGTGTATAATTACAGCACCTGTCGTACTAACCGCGTGCTTACGCGTTCGGTACGTTGAGTACGCGTTTACGCGTTTGGTGCACCAACCACCCGCTTACGCGTCTGGTGCACTTCTGAAGCACTGACTAATTAGGGGGGAGGCGCATCAGTATATAGACTACGTAGTCTGCTTTATACAATCGACAGTCACTACTATCCAAATAAGTATACAATACTATACGTATTTCGTGCCCCTGGATACGACTCACTCGTACTATTAAATTAGTACGAACAGTTATAAAGTTATAGGTAGTAGGAAAATGTATATTTTAGTATATTTTAGTAGGGAAAACATAAGCTAATACCCTATATTAACCCTACTAAAATAGCTCTAAATTATATAAATAAGGGCTTATTTTATAGTTTTAAAGTAAAGCTATACTAGTAGGGCTATTTGGGGTGTATTGTTTTAATAAAGGGGATAATATATGATATATAACTTAGTAATTATTACTAATATTTTAAGAATAAGTATGTATATTAAAGCTTTCAATTACGCTAATAGTATTTTTAAAAAGAAAGGAATCTGCTTTTAAAAGCTATATTTCCTATAATATTAAAGTAAAGAAGTAGAGAGTTCTTAAAGGGAGATTTGGGGAATGCCAAGAAAATATCGCGATACTTTGATACAATACGAGATATCGCATCAATCGTGGATTATGGATCGTATTGAGATAAAATTAGATTTTTGCCTACCCTATATATACCTATACAATAATAGGGTAATCTTAAAAAGCGCTCCTCTTAGGGGTGTATATAATACTTTTATTAATTATATAAGTTATAATTACTATATAATCTTTTAATTATAATTATAGAAGTATAATTAATATAATTACCTATAGTAAGAATGGGTAGAAATAGAATATGGTAATAAAACTTTAGTGTTAAGAAAGTTGTTTATTAATTTTCCTACTATATAGTTAGCATTAACTAAAAAGCGCCAAGCCCACTGTTTTATATACAAAAAACGTCTATATGGGCTTTTAAGAAAAGTTATTGTATATATGTTAACGCGTATTTTATCTAGAGCTCCTTTTTAATTACCACCTACTATATCTTCTTTACGACGCATACCTACGCAAGCCTCCACCCAAAAGCGACTACGAGAAGAAGAAAGTAATACAATTTCCCTCCTTAGCGATTATAATTCGCGTAAGTTTAACAATATAATGCTTGCCCGCTATTACGGAGTAAGTATAAGCGGCGATAATATATAGCAAGGTAGATATTATTAAGATATGTATATAAACTGTATAAGGAGGTTAAGACATTATATAAGGAAAGAAGGTAGGATAACGGGAAGAAAGGGTATATATTGTGGACTTAGTTGCTTAGTTAATATATATACAGAGCAGAATAGGATTTAGGTGGTAGTCCTAGCAAAACTTAGTAGAATCTAGTAGAACTTAGTAGAACTTAGTAGAACTTAGTAGAATTTAGTAGAACTTAGTAAAACTTAGTAGAACTTAGTAGAATATAGCAAAATGCGGCAAAATGCCGTTAGATTACTGCAAATTACTATTAGATTGCTGTCTCGTAATTAGTCTCTAGTTACTAAGTTAGTGGAAATAGGTAGATATATATAAGGTATTACGGGGGTATCCTATAACAGTACCCCCTATTTAAACTTAAGCTTTTGCGAGATGGGGCTATAGTAGTTCTAGGTAGAGTTTATAAAAGTTTTCTGTAGCTTATATAAGTCCTATAGAGTTAACGGGCTCCTATAAAGGCTTAGTAAAGCCTCTATAAAGGCTTAGTTAAAAGAATAGAATCTATTAGTAGCTAGTGAATAAGAATTCCAAGACAAGGACTGGAAGAAGTTAAGGAAAGGACACGTCTATATATATAGCGCCAAGGGTTAGTTAAGCTCGGCCAAGCCCCTGATTAGGGTCTGTAATAGTGCCGTAACAGCTTCTTTATTTCGTAAGATATATATATTAGTATTTCCGTTTATTATACTTAATATTATTAATTCTTTTAATAAAGTACTTATTCTTACTATCCACTTTAACTAGTAGGGGAGGGTCTTATATCTATCTAGACAGGGCGTTTAATGCGGAAATAGTAGGGTAAAGGACTAACGTGTGGAATATATGGTGGATTTTAACAGTATTAGGGAGCTTTAGTTAGTAGGCGTAAAAGAAAATAACCTTCTTAACCTTATAAGGGCCAGCGTTCTTCTAATTAAGCTTCTTAGCAAGTTATTTTATATTTAGATTTCTTATATCTAGCTAAACAAAGTTACTAATTTAGTAAGCTAGTACTAGGGTTTATTTCTTATTTGCTACGGCTTTATAAACAAATTAAGCCTATATTATTTCGTTAGTAAGAAACTATTATAGTTCTTCTATCTTCTCTATAAATTTATTTACTTCTATAACTTATAAGGCGTAATAAGTAGGGTAAGGAACATTACTAAAGGGTTTAAAACCTATTTATAGATGCTAGCTATAGTTAGCTAGAAACAGGGAGACCTTTATAGTTTCTAAGACGGAATTATTTATAGTAAACTCGGTAAATATAAGCTAGTTAATCTAGTTATCTTATAAGTATAACGTATATATCCGAATATACTATTCTATTATAGCATTTATATATTCCGTTTAACTATCTATTTCTAGGTAGTATATTATAGATAGTAGTACTTTAATATAGAGTTAGGTAGTTAGTTTTTTCTAAAATATAGAGATAAACTAGCTGCCTTTATTAGAGATAATTATTTTAGGGAGTCTATAGAGTTTTTATACGTAATCTAGGAACAGTTAAGTAATAGTAGGTATTAATATATTAGGGCAGGCGATTAAGTATCTTATCTTAAATAGTCGGTCTATAACTACTATAATATTTATATAGCCCTTACTTACGGGGAGGTCAATAATAAAGTTAATTAAGATATCCTTCTATTATCGGTTTAGAACAGGTAGTGGCTTTAAAAGGCCGTTATACGTCTTATATATTTAGCTAATAGTATTCTTATTAGAGTAGTTCTAGGGTTTTTCCTCGGCCTAGGTAGCTAGCTATTAGTAGATTATATATATATTTAAGGAGATTAAGCTTAAGTTTATTATAGTTAGGTATAACTAGGCGGTTCTAATAATATAAGCGGTTTCTATAGGCTTTATATTTATTTAGAGAAATCTTTTTAGAGCATCTAATGCCATCTTATATTAGCTTAAGTGTCTCTTAAATAAACTTATTATTTAAGTATTTATTAAATAATATCTGTTTAATTAATTAATTAGTTATTTTAAGGACGTATACCGTAAGATCTTTAGTAGAAGGGTTAAATAGTTTAGGGCAAAGTAGGGTCTAATTTTAGTAAGAGCGCGCTTTTTCTAAAGCTGGCGCGTCTTATAAGTATTAGGCTTCTAACCTTAAACGCCTAGGTGGTATATAATTAAGAATTAGAAATAAGATAAATATTCTAACTAATGGGCCTAACGATAACTTAGCTGTTTTATAGTTGTAAAGTACTATAGGTTCTTATAGTCGCTAAAGACCTTAATTAAAAATCTAGCGCCTTCTAGTTTAGGTTACTATTACTTAAAGTATCTAATAATAGCTAGCAATTCTTTATTATAGATTTTATAATTATATTTAATAGGGCTTAGTTACTTTAAGAAGTATACTATAGGGTATAATACTCCTTCTTTATTATATTAAGATAGAATACCTCTAGTAATATAATTAGATACGTCGGCTTCTATAATACTTATTTATTCTAGGTTAAAGTATTAGAGTATAAGTGTAGTAGTAAATATAACCTTTAGATAAATAAAGGCTTTCTTATATTCCTTATTAAAAATAAAAGCTTTATCCTTTTAGGTTAGAGCTATAAGGGGTAAAACTAAGGCAAAGAAGCTATTAATAAACCGTTAGTAAAAGTTAGCAAATCCTATAAAGGCTCTTAAGTCCTTAACGTTCTCAGGTTCTTACTAGTTTATAATTACTTTAACCTTCTTTAGGTCTATTTATATACCATTTATAAAAATAAGAAGTCTAAGGTATAGGACTTCTATTTTATAAAACTTCTATTTATCTATATCTAATTATAGACTAGCTCCATATAGGGCTTATAAAATAAAGTTAACATATTTCCAATATTTGGTTAAGTTATTACTATATATTAGGATATTGTTAATATAAATAGTATAGAAGATATCTAGGTAGGGGCGTAGGGTATTATTTATATAATATTAAAACAAGTTTAGGGCATTTATAAGGCTAAATAGCGTTACTAAGTATTTAAATAATTTATACCAAGTATAAAATATAGTAAGCTATTTATCTCCTTTTACTATATAGAGGCGGTTAAATATAGAGATAATATTAAGCTTTATATAGTAGCGAGCCTTACTTAATTAGTTTAGTGTCTCCTATATTAAAGGGATCGGATATTAGTTCTTAACGGTAATAGTATTAAGAGCTTAATAGTCTATATAGAAGCGTAAACCGCTACTAGGTTTCTTAATAAAGATTACTAATACGGCTATAGGCGACAAGCTTACTCTAATAAGTCCTTTACTTAGGTTCTCGTCTAAATACTTTTATAGCACTTAAAGTTTATTTTAGAATATTTCATTTAAAGGTTTAAATCTAGGCTGCTTTCCTTCTTTAAGTATAATCTTATAGTTGTATAATTAGTATTCTAGTAGCTTATTAGCTTTTTTTAAAATAAGAATGCATCTAGATAGTAATAATACTCTACTAGTACCTTCGTAGCAGGGTTAGTATACTTTTTTAGCGTTAAGGCCTTTTTAATATTAGCCATAGTAACAGTAAAGATTATATATTTAGGTTTTTTAGCAAGTTATACTAATGGAATAGCTCTAATTATATAAATATCTAAGGTGTTAAACTCGCTTAGATCGTCCATAATTTCTTATTTAGGTTTAGTATTAGGTATGGAATTAGTATTAGATTTAAGTTTAGGTTCTTTAAGTATTCTTTTTATTATAGGGTACTAGTTCTTTTAGTAGTTTTATATACTAAGCTTAAGCTTTTATTTAGTTTAGGGCAGTGCGGTGCTTAGTAATAGCTTATAAAATTTAGTAGAATTTTTAGATCTTTAGTAGATGTTAGTAGAAACATTCACAGCATATATAACCTTACTAAAAGGTAGCGCCGTACTTTAAAACTTACCTATACCCATCTTCCTATCAAAAACAATCGATTTTCTAACTTTTAAGGCCTAATTCCTACTGCCTAGCAAGCTAGAGGTGGATTCATTCCCCTTTTTACCCCCTTTTACGTAAGAGAAAATTCTCTTAAGAAGTAGCCCTAATGAAGAAACACGAATCTTTGCGAAAATTAAATTTTTGAAATAACTCTACAACTACAACCTCTAGCGTTCCAATTTAAGCTGTATTCTTCCTATAGGCCTTCTAGCTATTGTTTGATACCTAAAGATAGCTATAAAAAAAGGGTCGGTAGCCTAAAGTAGGACGCGTTGACCTAAACCATAACGCGTATAGTTAAAACATCACGGTTAAAATCGCCAAAATCCTTAAATTCGGCACTCTATCGCACGAAAAAGTAGACGGAAAAGCCCTCCCGTATAGGGTATATAAGCCCTTCTTTAATTCGGTGTTAATATATATTAAAACAGCCCTTAAACAGCCCTTAGGAAAGAAACTAGAAGAAATCTTTACGCGTCTTAAACGCTAAATAGAAGCTATTAAAAACGTAGTAGATTACATTAAATACAACTAAGAGATAGCTATACCCCCTGCCGCATAAAACAGAAGCCTATAGTTAGCCGTTTAAAGCTAGGCGAACGTCGCTACAGCCACACCACTACCCCCGTCCGTATAGTCCCGCCTCTTACCTAGTATTACTTTAACGCTAGCAGCACCGGAATACCAATGTGTAGTTATTAAATTTAGTAAGAAGGTAGACGCGGAGCTCTTTTAGACACTTAGGGAGCCTTAAAAAAATATTTAGGAAAAACTAAATAACGTGTTATCTAAATTAGGAAACGCACTTATAAATAAGGCACGGATTACCGCGTCACGGATCCTTAGGTCGGAAGACGTTATCGTTTTCGCGGAAACACTAGCGTAGGCGGACGACCTGCGTAGACACGGAGATAAATAGGAAAAAACCCTAGGGAGGAGCGCTTAGGTGATTAAGCCTATATATGGAGTAGTTATATATAGCGTACCTATACGTTTAGTTAACAATATAGAGAAGGAGGCCGTTGTTAGGAAATTTAAGCTAGAAAATTAGAGAGTACTTAGCAGTTACAGGATTGTTAGCTAGAGGTAGCTTAGGCCCCTAAAGGAGAAGTAAAAAGATACCTCTTTGGTGCTAAAATTTAAGACTATACTAGGTGCAAATACTATAATACACGCGGAGGTTCTTTACTGGGATAGCACCTATAAGAGAACTAAAAGGTTTAATAAAGCCTGCCTAGTAAAGCAATATTTTAAATGCTACTATTACGGAAATATAGGAACCTAATGTCGTAAACAAGAAATATGCGGAAGATACTCCGCTTAAGATTATAATACAAAAAAAATATAAGGCTAACCAGTAGAAGTGTACCCTCTACTAAGGGAAGCATAACTGTAACCGACTACCGACACTGTGTTGAGATCGTCACCTGGAAGGCTCCAAGACAGCCACCCTATATATTGACTTGCAGATCAATATTACCTGCAGATCACCGTTCCCATTTCAGCTATCTATTACCCCATCACTTCTACCTTCTTCGTGTATATATATAGAGCCTCCAGAGCTATATTTACAATTAAGTCGTTCATTCAATCCTTCATACTGTAAAGCTTACAGTTATGAGCCCGGATCGTACTACCTGCTAAGCAATCACTCGAATCGCACTATCTGTTGCACTATCTGTCAAAGCAATTAAGCTACTACCTCATTTAAGAAGTCACTACTTCTACCACCTTTGTAAGTGTTTTAAGCTTCTTCCGGGTACCGCTCTTGTACTTGTGATTATCTTTATTTACCAAACGGACGGATGATTAAACATTGATCGCATCGAATATTGATCACATTGAACATCGGTCGCATTAAACATTAACTGAACCAGACTTTTTTTAAATACTAAACTAATCGAACGTCGAACATTAAACACAACGAATATTGACCGTATAACACCCGACCGTGCGACCGACGAACGAACTGACGAATCAAATTAAGAGTTCGGAACGTTAAAATAAGGTTTTTGCTAAGACACCAATTGGACCCTGCCTGACCCCATAAATTCTAAAAATAATAACTACTAACGAATTAAAAGTTAATCTTATTCTTAACAAACCATCTGATTGGACTTAATGGTTTTTTATTATCTAAGACACTGCTAAAACTAATGAGGTATAGCAGTATATTGACCCGTCTAAGAAGAAAAATAAACTCCCAACGCTGGAACTACCGAATTGGCCTACACTAGCGGACGTACGACCTATGGCTATATTAATAACCCAGCTGGAACAAGACTAATTCGCTATCTACAATTAACTCTACGCCGAATATAAAGATGACCTCCGCATATATTAGAAGCAAAAACAGGCCATAAACGGTATTAGCACCTATATTGTTCGCTCTATATCGGTAGCCTACCTTCCCCTTATTAACGGCCTAGATATAGTATACAAACGGCTTCGAGCACTTAAGAAAGCTCTTGCCCCTACTACCCTAGGTTAAAAGCACGACGTCCTCGTTCAGTACACGGCTCTAAAAGCCTACGATATAAATCAAAGTATAGATAAGTGGTTAAACAACTAGCGGAATATCTATAAGCTTGTAGAACAATTAGAGCTTCCAGACGTATAAGGATACAGGCTATACTATGACTTTATTTGAGCAATTAAGCCCATCTCTTCTAGCTTTATAGGAGCACTAGAAGTAGATCTTATTTATAAAGAACGGAAGAATAAGGCCGCCCTATTTATTATTAATCTAATTAACAAATTTAAAAAACACTTCCGCATGTGGCAAATAGTATCTCCTACCACTATTGCTAATCACTCTGTATTTATAACCTTTTAAAACAACGTAAATTTTAATTCTAATTCTAATTCGACATGGCATAAGAAATGTATCTATGGTTTTACATATTAATATAGCGACTGCTGCTACATTCTTAAGCAAAAGCGCCCTTAAGGATGGAAACCAGACCCAGACATCTAGAAGAAAGTAGATAAAATGATCCCATTTATACCCTTAATTAAGTGTATACTGGATTAAATCTAAAAAGACATAGAAGAACGTAAAACGAAGAACATAGAATCTATAATTAATTTTAATTCTAAAACACCAGCTTCTACGGCACCGACCTGTAATGCTGCCATGTTTAGCACCGGTTAAATTCCATTTAAACTCCAAAGCACGTTAATGCAATTAAGTAGCTTCTATAAGCACGTTAATACAATTAAGCAACTTTATAGGCACGTTAATGCGATTGAGCAACTTCTATAAGTACGTTAATACAATTGAGCAGCTTTATAAGTACGTTAATATAATTGAGCAGCTACTATAAGCACGTCAATGTAATTAAGCAGCTTCTGTGATATTATTTCCCTACCCTTACCACGCCTAAATGGTATCTATATTTCCTATTTTTGTATAGTCTCTACCTTCATTTTTGTTTTCTACAGCTTTAACTACACCGTTAAATCTGGGGGGGTGTGTAACCGACTACCGATACTGTGTCGAGATCGTCACCTGGAAGGCTCCAAGACAGCCACCCTATATATTGACTTGCAGATCAATATTGCCTGCAGATCACCGTTCCCATTTCAGCTATCTATTACCCCATCACTTCTACCTTCTTCGTGTATATATATAGAGCCTCCAGAGCTACATTTATAATCAAGTCGTTCATTCAATCCTTTATACTGTAAAGCTTACAATAACTCCTAGTTACTAACCTGTCCTAAATATAAAAAGGAAACAGCTTGTATAAAGGAGGCGAAAGTTAGACTCCGTATAAACCTATACTGGCCTAAGAACCTAGTATATATTATACTAGGGCCATTAGAAATAGGGAGTTAAAACAGCAGCCAGTTAAGCTCCCTACCCCTATTAGTAACGCTATTAGTAAATATAACGAATAGTATAAACGGAATAAGACTAATAGAAATAGACGGACTATAAAGATAGAAGAGACTAGTAGAGGGCTCCGCAGGAAGCCTAATAGAAAGTGTAATATAAGAAAGAGAAGCGAGTAGGATAGTAAGCGCTAAGAGCCTATAAAAAGACGTATTACTAATTCGTCCCAAGCTAAGTAAATATATTACTATTTAACTAAAGTTTAGTAAAAAGAAGGGCAGAGTAAAAATAAAAGAAGACGTAATATCTAGCTATAGCTATAGCTAAAGTAAACAATAAAGCTAAATATAGGAGGAGATAATTAAGATTAAAATGGATAAATAGGCTGATATTAAGGATAATAGCTCAGATCTTAGCTAAAGCTCTTAAAGCTCCTAGTACTCTATAAGGAGCTAAGACGAAGCTTATATACTATAGATAAATATCTTAGGTTGTTCCTAATAATAGACGACCTAGGTATCTATACTATTAAGGTCTTATAATATAATATAGGAAAGAGCTACTTATAAATATAAGAGCTCCTCCAGAATAAATAGACGTAGTAGTATAACGTACTTACTATATAGGAAGTATGGCGTAGCGAAAGACTAGAACGGGACCTCCCTATAACCACTAACCCAATTAGTAATAGGTTCTACCTATACTGCCCCCCCCATTTAGGGACGAGAGTGTGCCTTTTTACTAACAGAAGTATTTTAATTAGATATCTCTATATTATGGACTACGGATAGAACCTAATTATAGTATTAATTATAAACTAAGGAGAAGACCAGCAGCATATAATTACCGTATTCAACGTCTATAATCTAAACCCCCTCCTACCGTATAATAGGCTGGATAGGCTCCTAAGGGGCTGCATGCTCCTAAAACTAAATAATACCTTAAGAAGAATAAGAGGACTAAACTATAGCACTATAGTGGTTGGAGACTTTAATCTCTACTACCCTAGATAGGGAGGGCCTAAAGCTAGGCCTAACTATAAAGCAGCAGCAGAATACCTTATTAAGGTAATAGAGAATAATAAACTTAAACTAAGCTTTAAAATGGGATTAATTATAAGGCTAGCTAAAGGAGTAGGCATAAATCCCTCCACAATTAATCTTAGCCTTATTACTTCTAATATAGCTAACCACCTAATTTAATTAAAGGTTAATATAGAACTAGATAAAGGATCTAACTACCTCCCAGTCGAGACCGTCTTTAGATACTAATTAGAACGAGATTAGAAACCTATACGGCGAATTTTTAAGAAAATAAATAAATAAATATTCTATAATGTACTCTAAGAGCTACCTAAAGTACTACTAACCCTACTACAAGATCAGATTAATATAATAGTTGTTAAAATCATTAATATATTTATAAAGGCTATAGAACTATCTACGCTAATAGTAAAGATTAGCCTAAGATCTAAACTAGGATGGACGGAAGAATATACTAAAGTAATTAAAGCAGAAAGAAGAGTATAAAGATACTATAATAGGTTCCTAATAGAAGAGAACTATACCATATTATAGATAGCAAGGAGAGAAAAGACTAAAGTTATTAAAAAGGCTATAAGAACGGAATATAGAGATAGAGTTAGTAAGGTTAAGGATATAAAGGGACTATAGTTATAATGGAACCTTGTAGCAGGAACTACAATAGGCTCGTTATTAGGCTAGGTATATAGGTAATGTAAGTATAGAAGTTAATAACGTAATAACAACTAGTGGAGTAGTTGCCTAATAAATTAACTCTAATTATATTCTAAGAATCACTACAAGAAAGGAACTATTTAGGTAGGGATTAAGGGTCCTTAAATACACAACCGTACTTCTATAAAATCCTTCTTATACGTAATATATATATGCTCTATCTGCTCTGTTATAGATTATATAGATTTTATAGATTATATAGATTATATTACGTAACCTTAGTTACTATTTTTTATTATATAGCTCTATCGGCTTTATTCTGGACCGTGCTTATATTAACTAACTAGCTTCTTCTAACTCTTCTCTAAGTAGTCGTAATATTGTACTTAAAGCGTCCATAACACTATCTCCCTCCTCTTTATCTTTGTCCTTAAAGATTTACAATATCTCTAAGTTATTTACTAGAGGTATAATATCTATCTAATTAATTTGGTTAATATTGTTACTTATTATACCTAAAGTAATTTCTTCTTCTTTAACCGCTTGTCGTATTCGCACTATTACTGCGATATTATCTCTTAGTAAGATTATACTATCTCTATATTCTCGTTATTTAAAAGAGGGGTTAGTTTATATTACGTTAGCGAACCTATTTTCGCGATAACCGTTCTCTTACTTAGAGTGCACTAAAGCAAATATTTATTCGTCCTGTGACGTTCGCTCCGTCTCTAATGCTAAATATACGCGGTTTATTACTCTTAATAGTTATCTAGTTCCCTAATTAACTTGTCTTAGGGTCTTATATTTAATCTGCTGCTATATAGCTAGATAATAAACTATCTATTGCCCTAGTAGAGTTGCGCCGTTCCCGCGACATAGAATGGGAGGCTACTAATGCTTAGTAACGGGCTCTTAAGTCTTATCTTGCGGCGTCCACTTAATTA
>Ga0307515_10012387_pt1 | contig 16048 bp, 2 predicted proteins | sample 17_EM_MG_FD_194513 | JGI IMG/M metagenome (GOLD analysis project Ga0307515, IMG submission 194513) | Populus trichocarpa ectomycorrhiza microbial communities from riparian zone in the Pacific Northwest, United States - 17_EM | ecosystem: Host-associated > Plants > Roots > Unclassified | place...
GAATAGAGCTATAAAATGGGACTCTATTTATAAAACATAGAGCTATATTGGCGGGGCTATAGGGGGTGTATTGTTTTGATGGGGGGGTGATGCGTGCTGCTGTGGCCTGGCGATTTTTACCGATATTTCGAAAACGACTGTATACAGTACCACGTCAAAAGTGTCCGTGCCGAGGTCACGCCAAAAATGATACTTTTTGCCAAAATGCTATCCCTTTGTGTGGCAATTTTTTCATGGACTTTTCGTATATGCACGCCTCATAAGCCAATCTAGAGGCTCTATACCGTATAGAGCTTGGTGTTAGTGTTGAAGCCTTGAGTCAGTACAGTTGCTCGGCGGCAAGGGTTCTAGCGCCTCATTTGACGCTTAGATATCGCGGTGAATAGCAGCGACGTGGCTAGGAAGCCTATAGTATATAGTATAGTTAATTAAAAAGCTTTAATATTGTCGCCGTCTATTTAATTATTAAATTGTTAGTAAAATATTGTTCTTATACTGCCCAAAAACGTTATGCGTCTTTAGCTCTAAAGCCTCTAAGTGTTACGGCGACTTAGTTAATTAAGGCACGAGCGCCGTAAAGAACGTATGCAAGCCTGTATAACTGGTAGTTTACGGAGGTCGTTAATAAAAGTTCTTGCACCTTCCTAATTAGGAAAGTAATTTACTAACCCTCTTAGTATATTAATAAATTTATATTTTTATATTTTTATATAAAATTTTACAAGCTTTATATGAATTCTAAATTAAAATTATTACATAATTAATAGTATTAAAGTAGTTATTATAACTTAAAATTTATTAAAATTTATTAGTGCTATAATTTACGCAGCTGGTATCACGGCATACGTAGCAGTGCTAAAAATTACGCATTTATAGCGGGGTCGTGTCTAAATTTACGTAGGGTAGGCTGATAGCTGCGCACCCGTGATTGCGCGTGCGCAGTCACATACTTTCCTAATTAGGAAGGTGCAAGAACTTTTGTTAACGACCTCCGTATGGACTCGGATATTAAGATAAGGAGCAAAAGGTGGAAAAGGACACGTCTATATACATATGCCAAGGCTCAAGCGACCCCTCTAACTAGATCCGTTACGGTGCCGTAACACTAAGGCCTTTAAAGCCTCTAAAAGCACCTCAAGCCTAGGAGTCCTATTTATAATCCTTTTAGGCAACGCAGTATACACATAATAGCTTATTGGCAGTAATAGTAATTAAGGATATTAAGGATAAATTAGGAGCCGTTTTTAAGGCCTATAGCGAAACTTATAACGAAGCCTTATAGTAGGAACTACGGTAGACTTATTAATGGGCTGGGTATATAGGTAAATAAGAAGTTAATAACGTAATAATAACTAGTGAAGTAGTTGCCTAACAGATTAACTCTAATTGTATTCTGAGATTTACTATAAAGAAGAGAACTATCTAGGTAAGGACTATAGTCCTTTAAATATTCAATACTGCGCCTAAGAAATACTAAGTACGTAAGGTATATAAGGTACGTAAGGTATATAAGGTACATAAGGTATATAAGCAGATCCTATAAATCCCACAGATTAATAAATCTCCTCCTATAACTTATTATATAACTTAGCTACCTTTTATCCTATAGCTTAACTAGTTTTAGTACCCCGTACTTCCACTATTAGTCCATTTATATCTCTCTTTAGTAGTGCTACTACTGCTAATATAAGGTCCGTAATGCCATCCCCCTCCTCTCTATCTTTGTCCTTAAAGATATCTTATATCTCCGAGTTATCTATTAGAGGTATAGCATTCCTATCTTTAATTTAATAACCTTTATTGTTACTTATTATACCTAAGGCAATTTCTTCCTTATCTACTAATTGTCGTAATCGCGTAGTACTTAAGATCCTTTTTTTTAGTAAAGTTATACCGTCTTGTTCTCGCTGTATAAAGAAGAAGTTAGTATATATTACGATCGCGGCTCCGTCCAGTCGCTAACCTTCTTTTTACGCTAAGTATACAAAAGCAAACATATAGTTGTTCTGCGATGTTTAGTTTGTTTTTAACGCTAAGTATATAAGTCTTATTAGTCTTTAAAGTCTCTGACTTCCTTATCTAGTCTATTATAGGGTCCTGTGTTTAATTTAAGGCTAAAAAGCTTAAGGCCTCTCTTATTACGGCTTGTAATAACTTCGTTATTCCTCTAAAGAGTTTACTTGTCTCTTAGAAGCCTAATATCGCGCGTTTAAGCTTTATTAGACTATATTTGCTTAGTTAGTCCGGCTTAAGAAGGTTTGTAAAAAGGTATACTTTAAAGAGTACCGCCTAGTAGAGCAAGGTCTCCGTAAGCTTAAGGCTAAAAAAGCTAAAAAGGATTCTAATTAAAATAAGGCGGAAATAACTAATACACTAGTAGCGGATCCCTTAGATGCTCTAGCTTGTCTATTACCCTTAACTAATCCCTTTATCTTTAGCTCCTTCTTAATACTACCTAACCCGTTTTCTTTTAATACTTTTATACCTTTCCTATAGTGGTTCCTAAGTAGTCTTATTATAGCCTATCCACTTAACCTTATACTATATTTTATCGTTAATATTCTTATAACCAACGATCTTTAAAACTTACTATTTGTCTTCTTCTTATCCTTTATATATATTTACCTTATAGCCTAGAAGCTTAACATTCCCGTATACTGGCTTTAGTATTACAATATACTATATAGGGTAGATCTTTATTTTAGCTAGTAGGTTTAACTTAAATGTAACTAGTGAAATTCTTTATATAATTTTGAAAGGTCCTAGTCTAATATAGTTTAACTTCTTACTTAGTCGTTAACTCTTAAAATTTTTATATAGTAGCTATACTTTATCCCTCTCTTTAAGATCTGGTCCCTTAGATCTCTTAACATTATAGTACCTTTTTATTCTTTCTTATACTTTCTTTACTAATTCTATAAGGTCTATTTAAAGATTTATTAATGTCTTTATTCTTTTTTTAGCTATACTACTTATTTTCTTTATTTACTATAGTAATAATAATATTCTTGGCTTATATCCATAATTTGCCTTAAATAGTAATATACCTATTTCTTCTTATAGTGTTACATTATATATTGTCACGGAGTGAGTATAAGCGGCGATAATATGTAGCAAAGTAGATACTATTAAGCTATATACATAAACTGTGTAATAAGGTCAAGACGTTGCGTAAGGAGAGAAGGCAGGGAAACGGGAAGAAAGGGTATATATTGTTAGCTTGGTTGCTTGGTTAACACGTATATGGAGCAGAATAGGATTTAGGTAGTGGTCCTGGTAGAACTTGGCAGGGTTTGGTAGAACTTGGCGGAATATAGCAGAATATAGCAGATTGCCGTTAGATTGCCGTAAATTGCCGTCTTGTGGTTAGTCTCTAGTTGCTAAGTCAGTGGAAATAGGTGGACGTGTATAAGGTATCACGGGGGTGTCCTGTGATAGTACCCCCCCTTTAAACTTAAGCTTCTGCGAGATAGGGCTGTAGTAGTTCTAGATAGAGTTCGTGAAAGTTTTCTACGGCTTATATAAGTTTTATAGAGTTAACAGGTTCCCATAAGGGCTTAATAAAGCCTCTCCATTTCGTGAGATATATATATTAACGTTTCCGTTTGTTATACTTAATGTCGTTAATTCTTTTAATAAAGTACTCGTTCTCACTATCCACTTTAACTGGTAGGGGAGGGTCTTATATCTGTCCGGGTAGGGCATCTAATGCGGGAGTAGCGGGGCGGAGGACTGACGTGTGGAATATGGGGTAGATTTTAACCGTATTAGGGAGCTTTAGTTGGTAGGCGTGGGAGGAGACAACCTTCTTAACCTTATAAGGGCCAGCGTTCTTCTAATTAAGCTTCTTAGCAGGTCGTTTTGTGTTTAGATTTCTTATATCTAGCCAGACAAAGTTACTAATTTAGTAGGCTGGTGCTAGGGTTTGTTTCTTATTCGCTACGGCTTTATAAACAGATTAAGCCCATATTATTTCGTTAGTAAGGAACTATTGTAGTTCCTTTATCTTCTCTATAAATTTATTTGCTTCTGTAACTTGCAAGGCGTAATAAGTAGGGTGAGGAACATTACTAAAGGGTTTAAAACCCATTTGTAGATGCTGGCCGTAGTTAGCTAGGAACAGGGAGACCTTTATGGTTTCTAAAACGGAATTATTTATGGTAAACTCGGCGAATGCAAGCCAGTTAATCTAGTTATCTTATAAGTATAACGTGTATATCCGAATGTACTGTTTTATTATAGCGTTTACACGTTCCGTTTAACTATCCGTTTCTAAGTAGTATACTATAGATAATAGTGCTTTAATGCGGAGTTGGGTAGTTAGTTCTTTCTAAAATATAGAGACAAACTGGCTACCTCTATCGGAGATAATTGTTTTGGGGAGTTTGTGGAGTTTCTATATATAGTCCAGGAACAGTTAGGCGATAGTAGGTATTAATATATCGGGGCAGGCGATTAAGTATCTTATCTTAGATAGTTGGTTTATGACTACTATAATATTCATACAGCCCTTATTTATAGGGAGGTTAATAATAAAGTTAATTAAGATATCCTTTTATCTTTGGTCCGGAATAGGCAGTGGCTTTAAAAGGCCGTTATATGTCTTATGCGAAGCTTTAGCTCGTCGGTAGACGTAACAGCTAGAGATATACCTTTGTGTCGTATTATACATATTCGGCTAGTAGTACTCCTGTTAAAGTAGCTCTAGGGTTTTTCCTTGGCCTAGGTGGCCGGCTACTAGTAGGTTATATACGTGTTTAAGGAGCTTAAGCTTAAGTTTATTGTAATTAGGGATAACTAGATAGTTCTGGTAATATAAGTGGTTTTTATAAGCTTTATATTTACTTAGAGAGATCTTCTTAGAGCGTCTAACGCTATCTTAAATTAGCTTAAGCGTTTCTTAGATGAACTTATTATTTAGGTATTTATTAGTTATAATCTATTTAATTAATTAATTAGTTATTTTAAGGACTTATACCGTAAGATCTTTAGTAGGAGGGTTAAATAGTTTGGGGCGAAGTAGGGTCTAATTTTGGTAAGAACGTACCTCTTCTAGTGCTGGCGCGTCTTGCGAGTATTGGGTTAGGGCATTAGGCTTCTAGCCTTAAACGCCTAGGCGGTATATAATTAAGAATTAGAAATAAGATAGGTATTCTAACTAGCGGGCCTAACGGTGGCTTAGCTATTTTGTAGTTATAAAGTACTATAGGTTCTTATAATTACTAAGGACCTTAATTAGGAATTTAGCGCCTTTTAGTTTAGGTCGCTATTGCTTAAAGCATCTAATAATAGCTAGCAGTTTCTTGTTATAGATCTTATAGTTGCATTCGGCTAGGCTTAGTTGTTTTAAGTAGTATACTATAGGGTATAATACTCCCTCTTCGTTATATTAAGATAGGATGCCTCTAGTAACGTAGTTGGATAAGTCAGCTTCTATAACACTTATTTGGTTTAGGTTAAAGTATTAGAGTATAAGCACGGTAGTAAATATAACCTTTAGATAAGTAAAGGCCTTCTTACATTCCTTATTAAAGATAAAGGCTTTGTCCTTTTGGGTTAGAGCTATAAGGGGTAAAACTAGGGCAGAGAAGTTGTTAATAAACTGTTGGTAGAAATTAGCAAATCCTATAAAGGCTCTTACGTCCTTAACATTCTTAGGTTCTTGCCAGTTTATAATTACTTTAATTTTCTTTGGGTCTATTTATATGCCGTTTATAAAAATAAGAAGCCTAAGGTATAGGACTTCCGTCTTATAAAACTCGCATTTATCTACATCTAATTGTAGACTAGCTCCATATAGGGCTTATAGGACAAGGTTAACGTATTTCCAATATTTGGTTAGGTTATTACTATATATTAAGATGTTGTTAATATAAGCAGTATAGAAGATGTCTAGGTAGGGGTGTAGGGTATTGTTTATATAATGTTAAAACAAGCTTAAAGCATTTGCGAGGCCGAATAGCGTCACTAAGTATTTAAATAATCTATACTGAGTACAAAATATAGTAAGCTATTTATCTCCCTTTGCTATACGGAGGCGGTTAAATGCAGAGATAATATTAAGCTTTGTATAGTAGCGAGTCTTACTTAGTTAGTTTAGCGTCTCTTATATTAACGGGATTGGATATCGGTTCTTAATAGTAACGGCGTTAAGGGCTTGGTAATCTACATAGAAGCGTAGACCGCCACTAGGTTTCTTAATGAAGATTACTAGTGCGGCTATAGGTAAAGAGCTTGCTTTAATAAATCCTTTACTTAGGTTCTCGTCTAGATACTTTCGTAGTACTTAGAGTTTGTTTTAGGACATTCCGTATAGGGGTCTAAATCTAGGCTGCTTTCCTTCTTTAAGTACAATCTTATGGTTGTATAGTTGGTGTTTTAGTAGCTTATTGGCTTTCTTTCGTAAGAATGCGTTTAAGCGGTAATGGTACTCTACTGGTACCTTCGTAATAGGGTCGGTGTGCTTCTTTAGTGCTAAGGCTTTCTTAATATTAGCCATCGTGATAGCGAAAATCGTATATTTAGGCTTCTTAGCAAGCTAAGCTAGCGGAGTAGCTCTAATTATGCGGATATTTAGGGTGTTGAGCTCTTTTAGATCGTCTATAGTCTTTTATATAGTTTCTTATTTAGGTTTAGGTTTAGTATTAGGTATAGAGTTAGTATCAGATTTAGGTTTAGGTTCTTTAAGTATTTTTTTTATTATAGGGTACTAGTTCTTCTAGTACTCCCGTGTACTAAGCTTAAGCTTCTACTTAGTTTAGGGTAGTATAGTAGTTGGGGTTGGTTCGTAGGGTTCGGTAGGATTTCCAGATCTTTAGTAGATATTGGTGGAAATCTTATGTTAGTGGAATTTGGTGGAATTCTTAGGTTAGTAGAATTTAGTGGATTCCTTAGGCGCGGGGTAGATATTAGTAGAAATCTTAGGCTAGTAGATCTTAGTGGATTTCCTAGGTTTTAGTTTAGGGTTAGGGTAGCGAGTTATAAGGCACTTCTGCTTGCAATAGGAGGCGGTAAATAAAAGCTTAAGGTTATTCTAGTTAATAGTTACCTTATATAGCTTTATCTAAGGTTGTTTAAGGATTACTAGGTAACCTAAGGTGGTAATGAAAAGCTTAATTAGTTCTTTGTAGTTTAGGTATTAGAGTCTTAGGGCTGCCATGTAGGTAATACGGCCTAAGACAGTACGTTTGCCGTTAAATCTAAATATATTAATATGCCGGTTAAGGGGGGTTAGGGTAAAACTATTATCTTACGCAAAGATCTTGTTAATAAATCCTATGCCGCTAGCTCCTGTATTAATTAGGATTTGAGTATTAGCCTATTAACCATTCTGCTAAAGACGGCAGTTAATAGTTATACTACGGTCCTAAGAGTTAGAGTTTGTGACGTTAAATGCGTTTAATAAGATCCTAAGGCAGAGCCGTCCCGGAGAGCGACTTAGCTCTAAGATCTTCCTTTTAGAGGTAATTAGGGCGGGGTTCTTATAGAGCGTTAGTTGGAGCTTTGTTCTTATAAATGGTGCTTATTAAATATAGGGCTGGAACCGGATAAAGATCGGGGATGGTAACCGGAAGATTGATGCGGTGAACGGCTATTAGTATTAGCCGTTTGTAAATTGTTTTGGTGCGTAGGTAGGGGGATAAGGTAGTATTTTAAGATATAATCCTTCCTTCCGTATTTAAAGCAGAGGCCTAACTTAAGGCGTTATTCTTGTTTAGAGGACCCTAGTAGGGCGTAATCTAGGATTCCAGTGTTAATATCCATAGCATTAGGGTGCTTAGGCTAAGATAATAACTTAGTGGACGTTCGCGGGGTTGTTATATTATATTGGGGGGCAGGCTTCGGTGTTAGGCGTAGTATATCGTTGTACTGTTTATTAATAACGTTTATATAGGCATTAAGGGCTCCTAGTAGGTCTACGCCTATTAGGGAGGTTTTTAGTTTAGAGCTTAAGGATTTAATAAGGCTGTTAATTAGTGCGGAGTTGTTCCAGCCTATTTCCTTTATGTAATGGTTAAATTTAGAGAAGTATACTAGAAAGCTTTTCGTTCCTTAAGTTATATAGTTTATCTTTCTTTAAGTAATAGCTTGGCGGTTTAGGTTACCGTATATAGCTTTAAGAAGTACAACTAGACTTAGTACTAAGTTCGGTTAAAGGGGTTTAATAAGGTTAGCTGCGTCCCCTCCTAGTCAACTTAGGGCGTAGTAAAGTTGGTTAGCTTTAGTTAGGTAGCGGTTAGTATTACTAGTTAACTTATTTTTAAGCTAGCTTAGAAATAATTAGAGTTCTTATTATTTGCTAGTAAATATTAGAGGGTTTAGTAGTCGTTTAGATTATTATGGTGCAGTAGTTAGTTTAGGGTAAGTAACTACTGTAGGTTCGGGGCTTGTGTTCCGCGTGTTTATTTCTAAAGACGGTGTTTGGTCTTAAGGTCTTAGCGTAGGCATCTTAAGGGTACGGACTTCTTCTTGGAAGTCCTTAATTAATTATTGGTGTCGTATTTCTTATTCGGCTTATTGTTAATTTAAAGTAGCTTGGTTCTATACGAGGGCGTCTATAAAAGACTTTTGTATTTCTGCTAATTATTCTTAGAGTGCGGATATAATACCGGCGGTTATTATAGGGGCTTCGGGTTTAGTCTGCATTTTAACGGTGGTGTAGGTAATTAACGCAATGTAGTGTTACGGAGTGAGTATAAGCGGCGATAATATATAGTAAAGTAGATACTATTAAGCTATATATATAAACTGTGTAATAAGGTTAAGACGTTGTGTAAGGAGAGAAGGCAGGGAAATGGGAAGAAAGGGTATATATTGTTAGCTTGGTTGCTTAGTTAACACATACACGGAGCAGAATAGGATTTAGGTGGTAGTCCTGGCAGAACTTGGCAGGGTTTGGTGGAACTTGGCGGAATATGGCAGAATATGGCAGATTGCCGTCAGATTGCCGCAAATTGCCGTCTTGTGGTCAGTCTCTAGTTGCTAAGTCGGTGGAAACAGGTGGACGTGTATAAGGTGTTATAGGGGTGTCCCGTGACATATATAAACTATATAACTAGTAATAACAATACCTAATTATTCTATACGCAATTAATATAATGTCTTAAATACTATTCTAGCGTTTAATTTAATCTTTCCGTCTAACCGTTTATCTGTGGGTGATATACTATTAATATTGCTGCGTAAACCCCTTATTCCGCTGAGAATACTTTTTAAAATACTGCTATAAATTTTAGGTCTCTATCTGATATAATTTTGCTTAGTACTCCGTGCCTTATAAATACTTCTTTAATATAGATTCTAGCGACGTCTTCCACTAAGATTTCTTCCGTATATACTATAAAGTAGCCCTATTTAGTTAACTTATCTACTATTATAAGGATCGTATTATACTCCTATCCGGTAATAGGGTCCTTTAACTTTAGTAACTTAATAATAAAGTCCTATAATATAACCTCTTATAGTCTCTCTAGTATCTTAATAGGTTATAGCCCTCCGTATAGCTTATACCTTATTAGTTTATTCCTTTAGCAATCTAGATACTCCTTTATTACTTTTCTAGCAATGCCCTAAAGTCTTAATACTAAGCCTATTGCTCTATTGTGTCCTTAAGTTATTCCCTTATTAAAATATTCTATAAAATATTCTGTAATGCTTTTTAGGATATACTTTACTTCTTAATTTTTATATATATCCATCTATAGATCTTCTAGCTATACTTTTAGAATTCTTTATACCTAAAAGCTTTTTAGTATTTTATAGACTCTTTCTAGTTCGTTATCCTCCTAAGTTACTACTAGCTTAGGGTAATTATATCTAATTAATCCGTCCTTATTTTTGCGTAGTATTGCTCCTAATAGCTTCTTATTATTTTATAGTTTAGCTTTCTAACTTAACGCGTCTGCTCTTACGTTCTTAGTTCCTTTAGTATACTAAATCTTAAAATAGTATTTTATAAGCATCTTTGCCTATCTAACTTGTCTCTAGTTAAGTTCTTTTATTATTAGGAACCCCGTTAGGTTCTTATAGTTTATTTTAACTATAAATGGTTTTTCTACGCCTTATAAGAATGCTCTCTATTCCTTAAGTGCTGCGACTATACTTAACAACTCCTTATTATAGATGTCATAGTTTAACTCTAGTAATGTTATTTTCCGACTATAGTATGCTACTGGATGCTATATATCTCTATACCTCTATAGCAAACACGCTCCTAGTATAAAGTTTAATACGTCCGTTTCTACAACTGTATTTAATCCTAGTTAATAGATCTTAAGGATTAGCTCTTAGGTAAATAACTCCTTAAGTTCCTTAAATACCTCTTCTACTCCTCTCCCTATACCTATAGTTTCTCCTTTTTTATAAGCCTAGTAAATGGTTTAATATTCTTTAACCATTATGCTATAAACTTTCTATAGTAGTTATAAAACCCTAAAAATAACCTTAACTGCGTTACGTTCTCTAGTTCTTACCAACTTACTATAGCTTTAATCTTCTTTGTGTCTATATTAATATAACTTAGTTTAATAATTAATCTAACAAAATTGGTCTTCCTAGTAAAGAACTCGCATTTTTTAATTACTACTAGTATCTGTTTTTCTTATAGTCTCTTTAAGACCTATTTAACGTATTCTCCGTGTTCTTCCTTAGTTATTAAGTAGATAATAATATCGTTAAGGTATACTATAATAAACTTATTAAGGTGTTCTCCTAAAACACTATTAATTCTCTTTTAAAATATTACTAGTGCATTTATTAATCCGAATTGTATAACTAATGGTTTATATAGTTCTTCCTTTAACCTAAAGGCTGCCTTCTATTTATTACCTTCCTTAATTCTAATCTAATAGTACGCCTATTTTAGATCTATCTTTATAAAAATTTACGCGTTACCTATCCTGTCTTAGATCTCGCTAATTAAGGGTAAAGGATATCTATCCTTCTAAGTAATACTATTTAACTATTTATAGTTAATATATAGCCTAAGTTTTCCGTTCTTCTTTGGTACGAATAGTACTAAATAATTTACTAATAACTGCGATAGTCTAATATATCCTTTTTATAGGTTCTTTTAAACAAACTCCTTAAGTGCTCTTAACTCCTCTTAAGTAAGCTTATAGGTTAAAAAGAACCTTAAACTTATTCCTAGTTCTAACTCTATTTTATAGTACTATACTATATAATCTAATAGCTTTTTATTTTCTAGGCTCTATAGTTTCTTACTATATTTATAATATTTCTTTAGTATATAACTTAAGCCTCGCTTAGTCTCTTTATATATTACTTCAACTTAGTACTATACTAACTTAATTAATTGTTATATTTTACACTGTTAAGTATCTCTAATATTAACCTGTCCTGTAATCTAATTAATCTTTAGATTATATTCCTATAACTAAAGTATATCTAATACTGCCTTATCCTTCCCTAATAGTAGGATATTAGAAGATATTTTAATTTATCTTTCTTTAATAGTTATCTAAATAGGTCCTATTTTAAGGTTAATAATCCCTCCTCTATAGGTTATTGGATCTTCTAAAATTATAACTAATAGGTAAAGTTGCTTCTTCTGTTTATAAGGTAATTCTATTCTTTTAACTGCTACTAGTAAGATATAGTTCCTTATTACTCTACTATCTATTAATGCTTTAAACTGTTAAATTTACTAATTAACTTATAAATTTAGGCGTCGTCCTTAAATTCCTTTAAGGGTCTAAGGCTTTACTACTAGCTCCCTCTAGTTTTATAGGCCTCTACTTTTCCTAACTATTAGCTGCTTAATTCTAGTATACTTAGCTCGTCCTTTAGCCAATACCTAGTTTGCTTTTTATCTTTAATATACTATAGATATATATTTTCTAGGCATTCCCACCACTATTATCTATTAAGGCATTCTTCCGTAAGGAATCTTCCTAGTTAAAGTATTAAGTCCCCTAATTTCTAAACTTCTACTAGATGCTATCTACGCATATACTTAATATTCCTATACTATTGCTCGTCTAGCGCCTAATATATCCTTATAGGGTACTTCCAATTCTTTTCTTTTGGATTCTTATATATTTCGCATATATTATCTACGTATATAATCTATAATAGTGTATAGTACGCTAGTTGCTTTAGGTTAACTCTTAACTTATCTTTGTCCTTAAGTTTAAACCTCTATTATATTAATCTAAATATTGCGACTTTATTTATAGGTATTAAGATTTGCCTTTTACTTCTCTAGTCCTTTAACCGTTCCTCTAGATCCTTTAATGTTATAATTAAGGCTCCTTTAATATAACTTATAGACTTTTCTATAATAGGGTGGTCTTAGATAACTCGTTAATTTGGCTATGTATAGAAATCTTCCTGCTTGTTATTATATCGTTGCCTATACTACTTTTAGTACAGCTATTGAGGTATATACGGCTTATCCGTAAGGAAGTATCTTCTTATTACTATATTATAATAGCCCTTTATATATCGTTCTTTAAACCTAGTAGGGATCCCTAGATCCTCTTCTTATTCTAGTTTAGTAAGCTATTTCGCTTTTAGCGTGCCTATCTTAGGCCTATTAGTTATTCTTTATGTAGGTACTTTGTCCCTTATATAACCTAATATGCTAGATCTTTAGTCTAGTTTCTGTTCTTACTATATAAGGATTCTTTATCTAAATTCCTCTATGGTTTCTTTTATTTTTCGCCTTATAAGTAAATTCTTAAAGTCTTCTTACTTCTTAATCTTAGTGTTAATTTTCTCGGTAGTCCTTATTTATATATTAAAATCTTAGTCCTATAGAATTTTTAATTCTAAGCTTGCTTCTTTCTTAAGCTTAGCTCTAGCCTTAGTCCAACTAGGCTTTTACAGTATTCTTATTTTATCTTAAGAGTCTTAAATCTCACTTATCTTATCTTAAGAATCTTATACCTTTAGGAAACTTCGTCCTGAGCTTATTTATATATTACTAAACTAAGCCGTTACTCTGCTCTATCGGTTATTGTCTATTATAGGTCCTTAAGCTTATCTTATCCCGTCTTAGGAATCTTAAGCATCTCTTATCTTATCTTAAGAATCTTAAGCCTGTAGCCTTTTGCCTTTATTAAGTAGTAAGCTAGTACTAGCAGTTATTTACTTGCTTAATCCTTTTTCTTAAATATTTCTCCTTCCGTTTTATAAAGCAATGGATGCCGTATCTAATGGTGTTATAATTTCTATTACTGACCCTCGTTCTATAGTGGTTTTAGTCTTTACTTCTATTATAACTTCTCTAAGGTCTATATGCTTCTAGTAAGCTACCTTTATTACCTTATTGTTGCTAAATACTTCGCCTATATTAAATTTATCGTCTTTAATATCCGATCTATAAAATAGTTCATTAGTTCCTCTAAACTTTAGTATTTTCGGCTCTTATGGCTAATAGCTTGCGCTATACTTAGCGTCCTTATAAATTTGGCATGCGTTATTATAGTAAAACGCAAAACTCTTAATTAAATATTCTTTTGTTCCTTATAGCATATTATTATCCCTTTATATATATATATTGTCTACTAGTCTCGTTTCTTTTACTATATAGTAACTCTAACTACTTCTACAGTCTTTAATAAAATAACCTTATTTTCCGTAATTTATATAAGCTCCTTCTTTAAACCATTTTTCTTGCTATAAAGTCCACTTAAATGTCTTTTACTACTAAAATCCCTAGTTTAGCCTCTGCTCCTTAGTCCTATAATTACTTAATCCTTAACCTCTAGGTTTTTATAGTTTCTTATTCTATCTTTTAGATTCTTTAGTACCGCTTAAGTCTATTAGTTCTGCACTATACTATAGTTTCTAACTTTTACTTTATTGTTGCGTACTTTGCGCCTTATATAACTATAGAACTTTATCCTAACCTTTCTTAGTCTATTCCCTTTAGTAGATTCTATTATTAATCTTAATCGCTTAATTAATTAGTTCTCTTAGGGTATTCGCATCTTCTATTAGGATAATCGCGTCCTAGACTTTTGCCTTAAGTCCTTATTTATACTATACCATAAGCACCTTATTATTCTATTCGACCTATATAGCTAATATTTAAAACTATGTCGTATACTTAATTGCTAAGGTTCGTTATACTAGGTTTTAGGGCTTTTATTTAACTATAGTGGTCGCCTCTAGGTCTTAAAAATATTTGCGTTAGTCGCTTTATAAACCCGTTTTAACTAGCAAATATATATCGTACTTCTTAGTTAGTAGTTGCTATGCCGTTTTTCTATATCTCTGTAAGATAGGGCTTAAACTACTTAAGTGCCCTTCCCGTTAGGAATAGTCCTATGTAGGCTATTTGGTCTATAGCTATTGCTAGCTTCGCTCCCTCCTATATAACCTTAAAGTATATATTTATACCAACTTAATGGTATAAGTGAGTCATATCCCGGGGCACGAAATACGTATGCTCTTTGGGATGGTGGTGACTTATCTTCTCTAATCGTACATGGAGAGGTAGAATTTAAGGGGTTTCCTGAGCTCGCTTAGCTTACGTAACTGCGTCTATAAATTCCCGTTCGAACTTATTTAGACACTAGCGGTACTTAAAAAATAAAACCACTTATATATAGCCTCCGTAATTGCTTTAATAAAACCGTAAAGTATAAAAGAAATACGTAAGAAATAAAACCATAAAATATAAAAGAAATTTAGAAATAAAACTATAAAACACAAAAGAAATATATAGGAAATTCCTCTGTATAACAGGTGCTATAATTATACACTGGCGGTACTTAAAAATAGAACCGCTTATATATAGCCTCCGTAATTTACTTTAATAAAACCATAAAATATAAGAGAAATACGTAAAAATAAAACTATAAAAGATAAAGGAAATGCGTAGGAAATCCCTCCCGAAGTACCTTTTTGGTTGTCTTCTAAACGGTACTTTAAGCCGGCCGTAAGTCCTGCTTACGGTCTGTAGAATAAACCGTACAGCCTTCTAACGGGCCGTAAATGAATGTGCCCTGATTGACCGACTTACTTGTATCACCTCCCTTGGTGTTTAAGGACTCTATATAGCTTTTCGGCTAATAGGTGGCCGAAACGGCGGTATAGGCGGTGGATTTTGGTACTGCTGGCGGTAGCGGCGGTCTATAAAGGAGGTAGTATATGTTCCTTGACTAGGGTGTTCCTTCTCCTATATAACGGCTAAAGACTGGGTAGCAAAAGGTAGATTGAATGAGGCCTTTGGTTGGCATATGGACGTGATATACGCCCCCAGGGGGTCGTACGTGGGTTGGTCCATATGCAGTAGGGGGAGGGTAGAAGCGGTTGCCGCAGGTAGTGGTTGCTGGGCAGGTTGCGGAGGCTTGTACAAGCTTGGCTGCCGTAGCTCCTTAGCTTTGGTTAACGAAGAGGGTAAAGCTAGCGGAGCTTTTTTGGACGGAGCTTGCGCTAACGGAGCTTGCGCGGGCGGAGCTTATATAGGCGGAGCTTGTACGGGCGGAGCCTATACGGACGGAGTAGTCGTAGACGGAGCTTATGCAAACGGAGCTTGTGCGGATAGAGCTTGTGGGGACGGAGCTTGCACAGGCGGAGCTTGCGCGGGCGGAGCTTGCGTAGGCGGAGCTTGCATGGGCGGAGCTTGCGGGGACGGAGCTTGTGCAGACGGAGCTTATATAGACGGAGGTTGCGCGGACGGAGGTTGCGCAGGCGGGGCTTGTACGGGCGGAGGTTGTACGGACGGAGGTTGTATGGACGGAGGTTGTAGAGACGGAGCTTGCGCGGACGGAGCTTGTATGGGCGGAACTTGTGTAGACAAAGCTTGCGCAGGCGGAGCCTACGCGGGCGGAGCCTGTGCGGACGGAGCAGTTGTAATATCTAATTGAGGCTCTAGTAACTGAGCTGGGGTAGGAAGGTCAGGTAGAGGATCGTCCTTTAAGACTTGCGGGCCTATTACATCATCGTCTTGAGGGTTGAGCTCCTTTTGATCGGTCGCTTGATCTTGATTTCCGCCGGAGTCTACCTGTTGATTTCCACCTGAGTCCACCTGTGTCTTGTCCTCATCTAACATTTTAATAATTTCTTTGCGTCGTGA
>Ga0307515_10012388_pt1 | contig 16044 bp, 12 predicted proteins | sample 17_EM_MG_FD_194513 | JGI IMG/M metagenome (GOLD analysis project Ga0307515, IMG submission 194513) | Populus trichocarpa ectomycorrhiza microbial communities from riparian zone in the Pacific Northwest, United States - 17_EM | ecosystem: Host-associated > Plants > Roots > Unclassified | place...
GGATCCTGGGTCGCGGGCAGCGACGCCTCGTTGGTCTTGGTCCGCTCGATCACCCGGCTCGACTTGCGGCTCGGCCGATCGTCGGGCAGCTCGCGCAGGCTGCTGCGCAGCTCCTGGACCACGGCCTGGACCGACGGGAACCGCTGGGCCGGATCGCGCTCGATGCAGCCCTCGATCGCGGCGCGCAGCGCCATCGGGAAGCCCTCGGGATAGAACACCTTGCTCTTGCCGCCGACCACGACGCCCTCGGCGATCCGGATCAGCAGCGCCCACATGTCGTCGGCCGGGCCGTACAGCAGCTGGTCGGTGAACAGGCCGTGCAGCGCGCCGCCGATCGCGTAGATGTCGAGCGCGGTGTTGATCGGCGAGTCCATCAGCGCCTGGTCGATGGTCTCGGGCGCCACCGACCAGCCCGGCGAGCCGAAGATCCGGCCCTTGTAGTAGGTGCGGTAGGTCTGGGTGCCGAGGTCGTCGAGCGACATCGCGAGGTCGAAGTCGAACACCGAGGCGACGTTGGCGCCGTCGTCGACCAGGATGTTGCGCAGCGTGAAGTCGCGGTGGATCAGCCGCGCGGCGTGCAGGGTCGACAGCCCCTCGAGCGCCTGGACCAGCAGCTTGGTCCGCGCGCGCGGCGTGAGGTTGTGCTTCGCGATCGCCTCGAGCAGCGTCACCCCCATCCGCGGCGTGATGAACAGGTAATTGTCGGAGATCGGCGCCGAGACGTAGGTCGGCAGGATGTTGGGGTGCTCGATCGCCGCGATCCGCGCCATCGCGGCGAGGTTGTTGTGGTGATCGCGCCGGGTGATCTCGTCGGTCCGGAGCTGGAACAGGTAGTTGGAGTGAAACACCTTGCCGACGACGGCCTCGATCGCCCCGGTGGCGTCGTCGCGGCGCTCGAGCTCGTGGACCGAGCCCATGCCACCGTTGGACAGGTGCTTTCCGAGCGTGCGGTAGAGATATCGGTTATAGCGGAAGACAGCGCCGGCCTTGGTCAGGTCCTCGGACTTGAGTGTTCCGATCGACGCCGTTTCGACCCAGTCGGTCATCCTCGCCGGTGAGACTGTACGCCGACGGCGGTCGCGGGGGCAACCATCGGGCATGGCAAGCGGCTGATATCGCTCGGGGTCCCCCGAGCGTTAGATGCCCGGTGGCGTCTTGTCGCAGCGGCCCCGGCGTGATGCGCGAGAGATACCGCTATGGTACCCAGCGAAAGACTGCCTCCATGGTCGAGCATCGTCTAGCAAAGCTCGCTGCGGCCGCGACCTTCGTGCTCCTCGTGATCGGCGGGACCGTGAACCCGACCGGCTCGAGCCTGGCGTGCCCGGAGCCGACGCTGGTGTGCCACGGCCAGCTGTTTCCGCCGATGGTCGGCGGCGTGCTCTACGAGCATGGCCACCGGCTCGCGGCGATGACGGTCGGCCTGTTGCAGATCGCGTTGACCGTGCTGCTGCTCCGCCGCGGCGAGCTCCGCCGGCTGGCCTGGATCCTGCTCGGCCTGGTGATCGCGCAGGGCGCGCTCGGCGCGATCACGGTGGGCTACAAGCTGCCGTGGTTCGTGTCGACCGGCCACCTGCTGCTCGGCATGAGCTACTTCGCGGCGCTGATCTACACGGCGTTTCGCACCCGGCCGGCGCCGCGCCGCGACGAGCAGGTGCGCGAGCTCGCGCTCCACGCGCGACGGCTCGACGAGCTGGGCGGCGCCCGGCGCTGGATCGCGATCGCGTGCGGCGCGGTGTTCGTCCAGCTGCTCATCGGCGCGCTGGTCCGCCACCTCGGCGCGGCGATGGTCTGCCTCGGGATCCCGAGCTGCACGCGCGGCGGTGACTGGTGGCCGGATGCGTGGGTCCAGGACCTCCAGATGATCCACCGCGGCTTCGGCGCAGCCGTCGCGGTCGTGACCACGGCCGCCGCGATCGCGGTGTTCCGCCGCGCCCGGTCGTGGCCGGCGCTGCGGCTGCTCGCGCTGACCGCGCCGGTGCTGGTCACCGCGCAGGTCGTGCTCGGTGCGTACACGGTCCTCACGATGCGCGCGGTCCCGCTCGCGGTCGGACACTTCGCCGGCGCCGCGGGCCTGTGGGCGCTGTGGATGTCGGCGTGGCTGATGACCCGGCGGCGCGCAGCGGTGGCCGCGGCGCACACCCTGCCCGAGCTCCCGGCGATGCGGCTGGTGCAGGCATGACCACCGCCGCGCTGCCCGGCCTGCGCCGGCGCTCGCTCGATCTGATCGCGCTGGTCAAGCCGCGCATCCTGACGATGGCGCTGCTCACCGCCGCCGGCGCGATGAGCCTGGCGCCGGGCGAGGTGCCGGCCGGCCGCGCGCTGTGGTTGCTCGTCGGCACGGCGCTGATCGTCGGCTCGGCCAACACGCTCAACATGTGGCTCGAGCGCGACATCGATTGCCTGATGGCGCGGACCCGGAACCGGCCGCTGCCGCAGCACCGGCTCGCGCCGCGCACCGCGCTGGTGTTCGGCGGGCTGCAGGGCGCGCTGTCGCTGCCGGCGCTGGCGATGGTCAACCCGGTCACCGCGGCGCTCGGCCTGGTCGCGCTGGTGCTCTACGTCGGGGTCTACACGCCGATGAAGCAGCGCTCGCACTGGGCGACGTGGATCGGCGCGGTGCCGGGCGCGCTGCCGGCGCTGATGGGATGGACGGCGGCGACCGGGCGAGTCCAGCTCGGCGGGCTGGCCGTGTTCGGCGTGCTGTTCTTCTGGCAGATCCCGCACTTTCACGCGATCGCGCTGTATCGCCAGCACGACTACGACGCCGCCGGGCTCAAGACCTTGCCCGGCACCCACGGCGTCGCCGCCGCCCGCCGCCACATCGTCGGCTACCTCGCGGTCCAGGTCGCGGTGAGCCTGTTGCTCGTGCCGCTCGGCGTCGCCGGGCTGCCGTACCTCGTCACCGCCGCGGTGCTCGGCGCCGCGGTGCTGATCCAGGGCGCCAGCGGGCTCGCCGGCGGTACCGCGCGGTGGGCGCGCACCGTGTTCCTGACCTCGATCGTCTACCTGCCGGTGCTGTTCGCCGTGATGGTCCTCGACGGAAAGGCCTGAGGAGGTCGACATGCCCTGGGAGCAGCTCCACCCGGCGATCAACGCCGCGCTCAACCTGACCTGCTTTGTGTTCCTCGTGCTCGGCCGGGTCGCGATCGCGCGCGACGACGTCGCGCTGCACCGCCGGCGCATGCTGATCGCGTTCACCGCGTCGTCGGTGTTCCTGGTCTCGTACGTCATCCGGTTCGCGACCACCGGCGCGCACCGCTATCCCGGCGACGGCTGGGACAAGACGGTCTACCTGGTCACGCTGTTCAGCCACATGACGCTGGCGGTGGTGCTCGTCCCGCTGGTCATCGGCGCGCTGCGCCGCGCGCTGCGGGGCGACTTCCCGGCGCACAAGCGGCTGGTCCGGTTCACCTGGCCGATCTGGATGTACGTCTCGGTCACCGGCGTGCTGGTCTACTTGATGCTGTATCACCTCGGTCCCGCGCTCCACGCGTAGCCGGCGTTACGCGCGGTACGCGAGGGTGCTGATCGCGGGCGGATCTGCGACGCCGTGGACTTGACCGAATTTTGAAATTCGTTTTCAATATCAAATATGTTGAAGACCTCGCTCGCCGCGGCGCTCGTGGCGCTGGCTGTTCTGACCTCGTCGGAGGCGCGCGCCGATCGCCGGGCGTACGGCACCACCTATGAAGCGGTGACCGCGCCGCGCGGTGAGCTCGACGTCGAGACCTGGACCACGTTCGCGCCGAACGGCGAGGTCGACGGTGGGCCGTCGTCGCGCGGCCTGCGCGAGATGATCGAGCTCGAGTACGGCATCACCGACCGCTGGGACGCCGCGCTCTACAACATGGTCGACATGATCACGTCGGGCGACACCGACAGCGGCTACGCCGGCTTCAAGATCGAGACCCGGTACCGGCCGACCGATCGCGGCGAGTGGATCGTCGATCCGGTGTTCTACCTCGAGTTCCAGCAGCTGTTCCGCGGCGACGCCAACCAGAAGTACGAGGCCAAGCTGATCCTCGCCAAGGACATCGGCAAGGTGAACATCGCCGCGAACCTCGCGCTCGAGGAGGAGCGGACCACCGAGCCGGCGTGGAACACCGAGGTCGAGTACGCGGTCGGGACGTCGTACGCGCTGTCCCCGGCGTGGATCGTCGGCGCCGAGCTGTTCGGCAAGGCCGAGAAGGCGGAGATGGAGATCGAGAACCGCAGCTGGGTCGGGCCGACGATCTCGTGGGCCGGCAGCGGCAAGGGCGTGCTGCACGGCGTGTGGGTCACGCTCGCCGGCGGCGCGGGCCTCGGCGGCGAGGCCGATCCGTACTACGCGCGGGCGATCGTCGGCTTCCAGTTCCGCTGACCGCCGCGGGCGTTCCGCCGCGTCAGCGGACCTGGATGCTGCCGACCCCCGAGACCGACTTCTTGATCTGCGCGGGGTGGCCGTGGACCTCGATCGCCCCGGTGCCGGTGATCCGCGCGTCGAGCGAGCTGGTCGCGCGCAGCGTGGCCTGGCCGGTGCCGGCGATGTCGACGACGACGTCCCTGGCGGCCAGGTCGCTCGCGGTGACCTGGCCGGTGCCGTCGAGCTTGATCTGCAGCGCGCCGGTCGTGCCGGTGAGCTTGAGCTCGCCGGTGCCGGGCACAGCGATGGCGAGCCGCTCGTTGCCGACCCCGGTGACCTTCATCGTGCCGGTGCCGCTGATCGTCAGCGCGGTGACGTCGGGCATGGTCACGATCGCGCGCAGCCGGTTGCGCCGGCGATCGCGGTGCTGCTCGCGCCTGGTATCGAGGATCAAGACGCCGTTGTCGACCCGGGTGATCACCTTGTCGACGAGGTCCGCGTCGCCGGTGATCTCGACGCTGGCGGGCTTGCCCACGGTGACCTCGACCGTGAGCGTCCCGGCGAGATCGATCGCGTGGAACGCGGAGACCTGGCGGGTCTGGCTGCTGCTGGTGGGGTCAGCGCCGGCGAGGCGGGGGACGAAGATCGACGCCAGCGCGATGCACAGCCCGACGCAGGGGCCCAGGCCGAGCACGAACAGAGGTGTTGCGATGCGCTTCATCCCCTCAGGATGCGCCGGGGGGCTCGCCGGTTGACATCGCGCCTGACATCGCCTCGTAGGCCACGCCCCAGCGGATGCCGCGATCGCAGGTGATCAGCACAGTGGCGTCGATCCGCTGCAGGATCCGGGCGAAGATCGCCGCGCCGGCCGCGATCACGTCGGCGCGCTGCGGCTCGATGCCCGGGACGGCCCTGCGCTCGGCGACGCTCGCCGCGAGCAGCCGGCCGAGCAGCATCACCACGGCGTCGCGCGACAGTCGCAGCCCGGTCACTGCCGCGGGGTCGTAGCGGGTGAGGCCGAGCTTGACCGCCGCGAGGGTGGTGGCCGTGCCGGCGGTGCCGACCACCGGGACGCCGTGGGGCAGCGCCAGGGTCGCGAGGTGGCGATCGATGTCCGCGGTCAGCGCCGCGATCTCCGGCGCGGTCGGCGGATCGTGCTTGAGATGGCGCTCGGTCAGCCGCACCGCGCCGATCGGCAGGCTGACCTGGGCCAGGACGCGGCCGGTCTCGACGGCGATGATCTCGGTCGAGCCGCCGCCGACGTCGACCACCAGGTAGCGCGCAGCCGCGAGCTCGGGGAACGTGCGCGCGACCGCGGTGGCGGCGAGCTCGGCCTCGCGCTCGCCAGCGATCACCTGGATCGACGTGCCCAGGATCCGCTCGGCGGGGTCGACGAAGTCGCGGGCGTTGGCGGCCTCGCGCGCCGCCTGGGTGGCGATCACGATCGGCCGCGCCACGCCGTGGTCGTCGAGCACCCGGCGGTACTCGCGGCAGATCTCGAGGCTGGCGGCGATCGCATCCTCGGCGAGCCGGCCGGTGGCGTCGAGGCCCTTGCCGAGCCTGCCGAACCGGCACAGATCGACCAGCGGCTGCATCGCGTCATCGACGATCAGCAGCAGCAGCGTGTTGGTCCCGATGTCGATCACCCCGGTCGGCATACCCAGGGATATAGCGCAGGTCCGCGGCTGACTACTCCAGTATCACGGTCGCGATCTTGACCCGGTCGGTGGCGTCGCGGAGCTCGGGGGGCGCCTCGCTGACGGCCAGGTTGGTCCAGCGCGGCGCCCAGCCGGTGAAGAACCCGGTCCAGACCCGGTAGCTCCCCGGTGCGGCGCGGCGGGACTCGCCGACGTCGAGCTGCGAGGTGAACCGGTCGACGATGTAGTCGCCGGGCTGCCACGACGACATCGGGCAGCGACCGCCGAGCGGCTCGTGGTCGGCGCGGCCGGCGCGCCCGCTCGCGCCGTCGAAGTGCACGAACACCTTCCAGGCCTGATCCCAGGCCGGATCCCAGACCTGATCGATCGGCGCGAGGACCTTGTAGTACAGCGCGACCTCGAACGGCTGGCCGGACCGGATCCGGTCGGGCAGGCTCCAGCCGACGAGCTGGATCCGCCGGTCCCAGATCACCGGCCGCGGCGGCCGGGCGCGGATGTCGTCGGGCTCGGCGCGGACGATCGATCGGCGGATCGGATCGGACTCGGCGGCGAGCCGCGGGTCCTTGCACAGCGCGGCGTCGACCACGAGCCGGACCTCGCTGCCGGCGGTCACCGGCGGCTCCAGCACCCGGAACCCGTCGGCGGTGCGGACCTCGAGCGCGTAGCTCCCGGGCGCGAGGCCGGCGATGCGGAACGCGCCGTCGCCGTCGCTCGCCCCGCCGGGCGAGGGCGCCAGCCAGGTCGGCTCGCGCCCGTTGCCCCACGCGCGCACCCGGGCGTCGACCACCGGGGCGCCGGCCGCATCGACGATCGTCCCGCGGATCGCCAGCCGCGCCGGATCGACGACGAGCCGCAGGTCGTCGACGCTGCTGTCGCCGCCGGCGAGCTGGATCGCCGGCGGCGGCTCGACGAAGCGCAGCGCGACGGTGCGGTCCGGCCCGGCGTACGCGGTGACCTCGTAGCTGCCGCCGCCCTGCAGCGCCGGGCACGCGAACCGGCCGTCGCCGCCCGACACGCACCGGGCCTCGTCGGCGGCCCTGGCCGCGGCGAAGCGGAGATGCACGCCGGGGACCGGGGCGCCGGTCGCGTCGACCACGACGCCGGCGATCCGCGCACCGTCGGTCAGCTCGAGGTCCAGCTCGCGCTGCTCGGCGGCCGCCAGCGCGACCCGCACGCCGTGCACGCCCGCGCCCGCCGCCGCGTCGTCGGCGAAAAGCCCGTAGGTCCCCGGCGCGAGCCCGGCGAGCTCGTAGCGACCGCCCGGATCCGCGTTGCCGCAGGTGTTCCGCTCCGGGGGCGCGCCGCCCTCCGGCTTGCGCCCGGCGCAGACCCGCGCCCCGGGCACCGGCTCGCCGTGCCGGCGCACGGTCCCGCGCAGCCCGCCGAGCGCCTCGACCTCGAGGGTGACGTCGTTGTCGCCGGCGACGACGACCACGGCCTCGGGCGCGCGCACGCGGTACGGCGACGCGACGAGCTGGACCTTGCCGATCGGGACCCGATCGAGCACGAACGAGCCGTCGACCTGGCTGCGCGCGACCTCGGCGTCGCCGTCGGCGACGGTGACGCGGGCGCCGGCGACCGGCGCGCCGCCGCGCACCACGCGGCCATGGATGCGCGCGGCAGGAGCCATCACCAGCTCGACCTCGCGGACCGCGCCCGGCGCGATGGCGACGATGATCGGCGCGGCGGTGACGCCCGCGCCGCCGCCGCCGATCCGGTGCCGGCCGCCGGCGACGCCCTCGACGTGGAACCGGCCGTCGCGATCGGTGGCGGCGATCAGCCGCGCGCCGTGCTCGGTGTCGCGGCGGCCCGGGTCGTACGGCTCGATCCAGATCCGGGCGGCAGCGACCGGCGCGCCGTCGGGCATGCGGGCGCGGCCGTCGATCACCGCCTCGGGGGTCAGCACGATGTCCAGGCGCTCGCGGCCGGCGAGCCCGGCGTCGATCGCGAGCGAGCCATAGCCGCGGGCGCGGACGACCAGCTCGAGCTGCTCGGCCGCGGCCGCAACCGGCAGCATGCAGAGCTCGTAGCGGCCGGCGGCGTCGGTCTGGGCGCCGATCACGTCCTCGCGCAGCAGCTCGGCGCCGGCGATCGGCGTGCCCGAGGCGTCCGACACCGTGCCGTGGAACGCGGCCAGGCAGCCGCCGAGCGTCAGCTCCAGCGCGTCGGCCGGCGGCCGCCCCGTCGGGTCGCGCAGGTCGACGTGGGCGACGGCGGCGAGCCGCCCGGGCGCCGCGGCCCCGAGCTCGACCTCGCGCGCAGGCTGGACCCCGAAGTCGAACCGACCATCGGCGCGGGTGCGCTGATCGAGCGCGGCCGCGAGCCCGGTGCGCGACAGGTCGCTGGTCAGCCGGACCCGCGCGCCGCCGACCGGCGCGCCGTCGAACATCACGCGACCGGCGACCCGCCGCGGCAGCACGCCGGGCTGCGCCACCCAGCCGGGCGGCGCGCTCCACGCCGCGGCCGCCGCCGGTGCGTCGCCGCCGGACGTGCGCGCGGCGGCGGGATCGCGGCGCGGTGCCTGGCCGGGGCTCGCCGGTCGGCGCGCGACGGCGAGCACGACGAGGATCGCGACGGCGATCGCCGCGGCGCCGAGCGCCAGCACCCGCGCGACCGGCCGCGGCGCCCGCGGCGCGGGCGCCGGGACTGCGAACGGCGCGAACGGCGCGAGCGCGGCGATCCACGCCCGGCGATCGCCGCGATGCAGCGCATCGAGCCGGACCCGGAGGCGCTCGAGGCCCTCGGCGAGGCGCGAGCGCACCGTGCCGGCGGGGACGCCGAGGCGGCGCGCGATCTCGGCGGGCTCCAGGCCCTCGCCGTAGCGCAACAGGATCGCGGCCCGGAACGGCTCCTCGAGCTCGGCCACGAGCCGGGCCAGCAGCCGCTGGGTCTCGTGGCGCTCCAGCAGCTCGGCGCTCGACGGCGCCGCGTCGTCGGCGAGCGCGTGGTAGGCCTGCTCGCGCGCGGCGCGGTGCTGCTCGCCGCGCCAGCGAAACCGCGCGACGTTGCCGATCACCCGCCGCAGCCACGGGCGGACCGGGCGGTCCGCGCTCGGCGGCCGGCGCAGCGCCGCCACCCAGGTGTCCTGGACCAGCTCGTCGGCGGCGCTGGCGTCGTGCGCGAGGTGCAGCGCCAGCCGCCGCAGCCAGGTCGCGTGCTCCAGCAAGGTCTCGGGATCGTCCGTGCTCACGGAAGGCATCGTCATCCTTGCATGCAGCCAGGCGCCCCGCGTTCGATGACTCCGCCGGATTTCCACCCGCTGGATTCCACTCGACGTGTAGTTCCGCGACGCTCGTCGATCTCGCCAGGAGTCACGCCTCGTGGATGCCAGCCTCGATGGTGCTGGTCTTGCGTGCCTGCGGTACCGTCGCGGCGTGGGCGTTGCTGGGCCGAGCCCTTCGAGCGCCTCTCGGATCACGGCGCGATTCCTCCGCGGTGCGCCGATCGCGAGCGTCGCGATCGGTGCGGCCGTGTGCGTGGCGTGGATCCTCGGCGTCCCGTCCGGCACCGGGCTCGGCCGCGCGATGCTGGTGGCGACCAGCTCGCTGATCTTCGTGGCGCTGCTCGCGTGGACCGCCGCGGCGCTGCGGCGAGTGGACGCGCGCCGCCGCGCCGCCGAGCAGGCGCTCCTCGACGCCGAGGCCCACACGGCGGCGATCCTCGCGTCGGTGCCGGGCGCCATCGTCTCGGTCGACGCCGCCGGCGTCATCACCGAGCTCAACCCGGCCGCCGAGGCGATGTTCGGGCGCAGCCGCGACGCCGCGCGCGGCACCCCTGTGGTCGGCTGGCTGGCGGATGGCCCACAGCGCGACGAGCTCGCCCACCGGCTCGCGACCGGCGCGCCGACGACGGGCGAGCGCCTCGAGCTGGTCGCGATCCGCGCCGACGCCGGCGAGTTCCCGGTCGAGCTCTCGATCTCGCGGGTCGGCCGCGACGAGCCGACGAGCTACACGATGCTGTTCCACGACGTCAGCGATACCCACCGCGCACGCGCCGAGCTGCTCCGCAGCGGCGACCGGCTGCACGCGCTCGCCCTGTTGTCGGATGCGTTCGCGCAGGTCGCCACGACCTACCAGCCACTGATCGACGAGATCGCCCGCACGATCGCCAACATCCTGGGCGACGGCTGCCTGATCATGATGATCTCCGACGACGGCGAGCACCTGTACAACGCGGCCAACGCCCACCGCGACCCGGCGCTCGATCGCGACTACAAGACCTACCTGGCGACGATGGCGGTGGTGCGGACGTCCAGCGCCTCGGTGTCCGGCACGGTCGTGCGCACCGGCCAGCCGATCCGGGCCGACGTGTCACCGGAGGCGATCGTCGCGGCCAGCGAGGACGCGCTCAAGCCGCTGGTCGCGCGGCTCGATGTCCACGGCTATGCGGTGGTGCCGATCCGCGCCCGGCACACCGTGATCGGCACCCTGTCGGTGCTGCGCAACTCGTCCGGACGGAGCTACACCGACGACGACGTCACGCTGCTCCAGGACCTGGCCGACCGCGCCGGGCTGGCGATCGAGAACGCCCGGCTGTACGCCCTGCTCGAGCAGCGGGTCGGCGAGCGCACCGCCGACCTCGAGGCCGCCAACCAGGAGCTCGAGGCGTTCAGCTACTCGGTCGCCCACGATCTACGCGCCCCGCTGCGCGCGGTGTCGGGGTTCAGCCACGCGCTGCTCGAGGACGCGGCCGAGCGGCTCGCGCCGGACGACGCGCGCCACGTCGAGCTGATCCGCGATGCCGCCGGTCGGATGAGCGAGCTGATCGACGACCTGCTGGATCTGTCGCGGATCAGCCGGACCGAGCCGCGCCGCCGCCGGATCAACCTGTCGCAGATCGCGCGCGCGGTGTTCGCCGTGCTGCGCGCCGCCGAGCCCGATCGCGAGGTCGAGTTCGTGGTCGCCGACGATCTCGCGGCCAACGCCGACCCGCGGCTGGTCGAGATCGTGCTGACCAACCTCCTGGGCAACGCCTGGAAGTTCACCGGCAAGCGCGACCGGGCGCGGATCGAGCTCGGCGCGCAGCTCGACCAGCGGCCGGCGGTGTACTTCGTCCGCGACAACGGCGCGGGGTTCGATCCGGCGCAGGCCGGCAAGCTGTTCGGCGTGTTCCAGCGGCTACACACCGCCGGCGACTTCGAGGGCACCGGCATCGGCCTGGCGACGGTGCAGCGGATCATCCACCGCCACGGCGGGCGGATCTGGGCCGAGGCCGAGGTCGACCGCGGCGCGACGTTCTACTTCACGCTGCAGCCGCCGCCGCTCACAGGCCGAGTTGCTTCGCCACGATCACCTTCATGATCTCGTTGGTGCCGGCGTAGATCCGCTGGACCCGGGCGTCCATGAACGCGCGGGTCACGGGGTACTCGAGCATGTAGCCGTAGCCGCCGAAGAACTGCAGGCAGGTGTCGACGACCTCCTGGCCCATGTCGGTGGTCCAGAACTTGGCGATCGAGCACTCCTTGACCAGGTGCTTGCCGGCGATGTGGCCGGCGACGACCTTGTCGACATAGGCGCGGCCGACCTCGACCTTGGCCAGGCACTCGACGAGCTTGAACTGGGTGTTCTGGAACTTGCTGATCGGCTTGCCGAACGCCTTGCGCTCCTTGGTGTAGATGATCGTGTCCTCGAGCACCTGCTCGGCGCCGGCGACCGCGCCGATCGCGACGCACAGCCGCTCCTGCTGGAGCTTCTGCATCATCATCATGAAGCCGCCGCCCTCGGGGCCGAGCAGGTTGGCGGCCGGCACCCGGCAGTCCTCGAAGAACAGCTCGGAGGTGTCCTGCGACGCCATGCCCATCTTGTGGAGCCGCCGGCCCTTGGCGAAGCCCTTGCGGCCGGCCTCGATGACGAACATCGAGATCCCCTTGTGGGCGTTGGCCGGATCCGCATCGGTCTTCGCGGCGATCACCGCGATGTCGCAGAGCTGGCCGTTCGAGATGAACGTCTTCGAGCCGTTGATCACGTAGTCGTCGCCGTCGCGCACCGCCATCGTGGTCAGCGCCGCGAGGTCCGAGCCGGTGCCGGGCTCGGTCATGGCGAGCGCGGTGACCAGGTCGCCGGACGCGCAGCCGGGCAGCCAGCGCTGCTTCTGGTCCTCGGTGCCGAACGAGTACAGGTACGGCACGACGATGTCGGAGTGCAGGCTCATCGCGAACCCGCTCTCGTAGGCCCGCGCGAGCTCCTCCATCACGATCACCGAGCACAGGAAGTCGGCGCCGGCGCCGCCGTACTGGGTGTCGAGCCACGGGCACAGGAAGCCCTGGACGCCGGCCTTGCGCCAGATCTCGCGGTCGACCTGGCCTTCGCCGCGCCAGCGCTCCTGGTGCGGCCGGATCTCGCGGTCGATGAACTGGCGGAACGTCTGGCGGAAGCTGTCATGGTCGGCGCTGAACAGATTGCGGTCCATCGCCTCGGTCATATCACCTGCGCCCGCCGCCGGGCCGCAACAATCTCCGCCCCGGCGTCCGCCCCGGCGTCCGCCCCGGCGCCGCCCCGGCGCCGGCGGAGGCCGCCGTGCTAGCCTGCCGCGCGCGTGGCATGGACCGTCGATGAGCCCGGCGAGACGCTCGCGGCGTTCGTGAAGACCCGGACCGGGGTGCCGTGGTCGGTGGCCAAGCGCCAGATCGCGGGCGGCAAGGTGTTCGTCGACGGGGCGTGCACGACGGCGGTCGACCTCCGGCTGGCGGCGGGCCAGTCGGTCGAGCTCCGGGCGGGCGCCCCGCGGCCGCACGATCCGGCGCGCGAGGGCGTGCTGGTCCACGACGACGCCCACGTCGTGGTCATCGACAAGCCGAGCGGGGTCAACAGCGTGCCGTACGAGGACCGCGAGACCGGCACGGCGATGGACCTGATCCGCGGCGCGTGGCGGCGCCAGGGCAAGGCGGCGACGACGGTCGCGCTCCACGTCGTGCACCGGATCGACCGGGCGACCTCGGGGCTGTTGATGTTCGCCAAGACCAAGAAGGCGGAGCTGGGGCTGGCCGCGCAGCTCCGCGCCCACACGGTCCGGCGCAGCTACCTGTGCGTCGCGCACGGCGCGGTGGCGACGGGGCGGATCGAGTCATACCTCGTGCGCGACCGCGGCGACGGGCTGCGCGGCTCGACGACGCGGCTGGACCAGGGCAAGCGCGCGGTGACCCACGTCGAGGCGCTGCGCGCGCTGCGCGGCGCGACGCTGTGCGAGGTCCGGCTCGAGACCGGCCGGACCCACCAGATCCGGATCCACCTGGCGGAGGCCGGGCACGCGCTGGTCGGCGAGGAGGTCTACGTCCGCGATCACCGCGGGCCGGTGCTGACCTCGGCGCGGCTGCTGCTCCACGCGGCGACTCTGGGCTTCGATCACCCGGTGACCGGCGCGCGAGTCGAGCTATCGTCGCCGCTGCCGCCCGACTTCGTCCGGGCCCTGGAGCACCTCACGCCATGACCCATGCCTCGCCGTCCGACCTCGCGATCCGGTTCGCCCACGCCGCCGATGTTCCGCTGGTCCTGCACTTCGTCCGCTCGCTCGCCAGCTACGAGAAGCTCGAACACGAGGTGGTCGCCGACGAGGCGGCGCTCCACGCCACGCTGTTCGGGCCGCGGCCCGCAGCCGAGGTGCTGTTCGCCGAGCTGGCGGGCGAGCCGGTCGGCTTCGCGCTGTTCTTCACCAGCTACTCGACGTTCCTCGCGAAGCCGGGGATCTATCTCGAGGACCTGTTCGTCGAGCCGGCGGCGCGCGGCCGGGGCGTCGGCCTCGCGCTGATGTCGGCGCTGGCGAGGATCGCGGTCGAGCGGCACTACGGCCGGTTCGAATGGGCCGTGCTCGACTGGAACGCGCCGGCGATCGAGTTCTACCGGTCGCTGGGAGCGCTGCCCCAGAGCGAGTGGACCGTCCAGCGCGTCGTCGGCGCGCCGCTGACGGCCCTCGCCGAGCGCTGGCAAGGCACCGTCGGTTAGCTCACGTTCTCCCCGCGCGTCCTCCCGCGCTCGCTCTCCACGCCGCGGGGTCGGGAGAGCGCACACACGCGCGCTGGCGACGCGGGTCTGGGCCCCTCACTCCGTCTGTTGACCGCCGTATCACCATGGATGGCTGTGCCATCCCCGCGGCCGGCCGACGATTCACCACCCGGCCTGGGAATCTATCTCCGCTCGTGGCCCAGCCCGCGGTCGCTGCGCTGCGCGTTGACGCGTTCACGTGCTCCGGTCTGGTACGTTGATACCCGTCCAGAAGATCGTCGGAGTCTCGCGCATGAAGCGCTCATACGTACACAGAGCGCCTGCGGGAGACGAACGACCGCAGCGACAAGGGGTGGAGCCGGGTGGAGCCATCGCGGGCTGACTCACGTCACGCGCTTTGCGCCTGTCGGGCACGGTGCAGCGGCAAGCGCTTCTCGAAGGCGCAGGTAGCTGAACCCGGGCATCAGCGCTGCAAGATGCGGCATTGACGAGTGTCGTCCGCACATACGACACCTCACTACGAGGAGCCAGCACATGCCGAACTCATCGTCGCCGCAGGATTCGGTTGCCGAGGCGAGAGCCAAGACGGTTTCGTCAGTGGGCGAATTGATCCAACAAGTACGAGAGCGCGCCCTCGCCACGAATCGAGTCCAATGGTTTCGCGGGCAGCACAGCGCAGGCTGGGATGTAGAAGCTACGATCTGGCGTGACTACGACAAGCGTGAAGAGAGAAATCTTACCAATCGCTTTCGAGCGCGCGCCACTACAAGAATCCAGTCCCTACCGGGATATGATGATTGTGCTCATTGGCTCAGTTTAATGCAGCACTATGGATTGCCAACCAGACTGCTCGATTGGACACGTTCCCCGCTAATCGCGGCCTACTTTGCCCTCGAGAAATATATCTATCGTAGCGAAAAGGAATACGAAGACGCCGCCATCTGGATTCTTGAGCCACACACGCTCAACGCTGCCGAGGGGTTGGGTGATGTAACCCCATCCATCGATGCGCACATGTGCGAGGAGATGCTGATCCCAGCATTCTCACATTCGGATCCCGAAAACAACAAGATTCTAGCCGCCATGGCAGCTGAACGCGATATGAGAATGTTTGTCCAGCAGAGCTGTTTCACGATCCACTCAGATTCCACAGCACTCAACAAGCGAAAGAACAGCCAGGTGTATCTGACGAAGTTAGTCATCCCTGCCGAATGCGTTGTCCCGATGGCCCTCGATATCGACGTCTGCGGATTTCGCAGGGGCGACATCTTTCCGGACCTGGGGAACCTCGCGACCGAGCTCAAGGGCACCTACCCGCCGCGCCCCCGGCAGCCTTGATCAAGAGGAAGCTGGTGCGCACTCGCGTGGGAGCCCGGTACCGCGACATGCGGTCGATCGCGCTTGCCGCGGGCTCATCCGCCGGGTGACCGCGGCGGTGCCGGATGCGCTCCTCTCAGCGGCAGACGTCGTCGTCGTTGGCGCGAACCACGCAGCCATCGGCGCAGAGCTTGGGCGCGGTGCCCACGCCAGCCATGCAGACGTAGAGCGTCCGGGGATCGCCGTCGAGCTTGTCGCCGCCGCAGTACGAGCCGCCATCGCGACAGGCCCCGCCGACCCCGCTGCACACGTCGTCCTTGCCGGGGCGCACGAGGCAGTCGCCCGGGCACAGGCCGCGCGCGATCGGGACCCCGCCCGCGTTGCACTGATAGAGCGTCCGCGGATCACCGGCGAGCATGTCGCCCCCGCAGTAGTGCGCGCCGGCGTTGCAGTCCGGGGCCGGCGAAAGCTCGACCTCGACGGTCGCATGGCGCCCTGGCGCGACGGTGGTCGACGCGGCGCCGGTGCCGAGCACGCTGGCGCCGAGCTTGCCGGCGGCGACGATCCCGACGCTGATCGGCTCGCTGCCTGCGCCCTCGAGCACGATCGCGGTCGACAGCGGCAGGTCGGTGACGTGGCCGCCGGCCGCCTGCGTCGTGATCGTTGCGTGGCGCGCGCCGTACACGACGTCGAGCTCGAGCTGATCGATCCGCGCGACGGTCGCGGAGTCGACATCGAGCCGGACGCAGGTGTCCGCGCCGGCGCACGGATCATCGTCGCTGCAGGCCAC
>Ga0307515_10012389_pt1 | contig 16043 bp, 13 predicted proteins | sample 17_EM_MG_FD_194513 | JGI IMG/M metagenome (GOLD analysis project Ga0307515, IMG submission 194513) | Populus trichocarpa ectomycorrhiza microbial communities from riparian zone in the Pacific Northwest, United States - 17_EM | ecosystem: Host-associated > Plants > Roots > Unclassified | place...
ATTTCATCTTATCTGAGTCTGCATGGAGTCCTTGGTCATCGATCCGATGACCTAGGCAATCCATTCTACTCGAATATAAGTCGACTTTCGGAGCGCTCAGATATAATGATTGAGCTCTCAGAACGTCAAATACTTTACGTAGATGAGTCTCATGTTCTTCAATGGTATTAGAGAATATGAAAATATCATCTAGATAGACGTAGATGAATTTCCCGATATATTTTCGGAAAATTCGTGTCATGAGTCGTTGGAACGTAGCAGGGGCGTTGCAGTCCCCTTGCTGCACTACGTGACTTAAAAATGTTCCTACGACTGTGGAAAACGCTGTATTTTTCACGTCACTGGGCTCTACACGGACTTGCTCATACGCGTCGGACATGTCCAGTTTACTACAAAACAGAGCACGTGCGACGTCGTTCCTAATCATATCTTGATCAGGGAACGGCGTAAGGTCCTTAATTGTGTTGAGATTGCGCTCCCTACAATCAACGACCGTTCGTAGACGACCGTCTTTCTTCGGGATGCACAATAGTGGAGATGCCTGGGGTATGTTTTTCTCTTCCCACCACCCAGCAGCTAAGTAACGTTCGATCTTGTCCATTAGCTGTGGGCGAAGGGAATCCGGGCATTTGGAATATCTGTGTTTAATCGGTTTCGTAGGATCAATCAATGGAATACAGTGATTGACCTCACGAAACGGAGGAAGTATCAGTGGAATTGGTCCTGTAATATCCGAGATAGCCTCAATCCAGCGGGCTCACAGACGAGAAATATCGTCCTTAACGAGCGCGCGTGGATGGGGGTCTCGGTGGATAGTGGATTGCATAGGTTTAACGAGTCTGGACCATGCGGGTCCGGGCCGTATTGAGGCCGCGCTCACGGAACCAAGGGCATTAGTTCCGAAAGGACTGGCCCGATCGTGTGATAGGGGGTGTCTGGGATGGAAAATGAATGCGTTTACCGCTCTTCATTACCCATCCGTTGTCGTCGTAGATAGGAGATATCCCATGTTCCCAGAGGAACGGGGTTCCCAATATCGCGTCGTACCCATCGATGTTCGCTATATCGAAGTAGGTAGAGGCATGTACTGGTCCGAATTCTATTGGTACCCATGTACCGTAGTTAATTTTCGAGTGGGATCCCGTGACAGCGAGCTGGAGCGTCATCTGCTCCTGAAGCTCGATGGCCGAGACCTTCGCAACCGTGGCGAATTCAGGTGATATCATGTTCGTATTGGATCCCCCATCCAATAAAACGCGTGCAGGGACGCCGTTTATAGGGACCGTGACCTCAATGCAGCGCTGCAATCGAGCGTTGCGCTGGGGCTGCGGTCCTGTACCGATTTTGTATCGCGCTCGATTACTTTCAATGACCGGAGCCTTGGGCAGCGCTGGTTTCGATGCCTTCGCTGCCCGAGAGTCGAGTCGATTGAGAGCGGATGTCGCAACTATTCGCGTAGCCCGGGAGTACATCGGCTCTGAATCGTCATCAGAGCTGAAGTGATATCCATTGGTATCACCCGGGTCGTACTGGTCACCCTCAGGGTGATCGGAACGTTCGCTCCCCGAGTCCTGGTTATCGGACTCGGGAGGCGGCTGGTGCTTCGAATCAGTATGAGAACCTGCGGAGTGATACTCGGAAGCATCATCTTCCGTAGGACCTGTGGCGTTCTCGTCCGCAATGCGAACGGCGTAGCCTCGGGCTGCCTTCCGGTTCTCTGGCGGGCAGTCCTTAGCGTAGTGCGGGCCACCACAGATAAAACAGGAGACGTTCTTCTGGTCAGTCTTCTGTTCACGCCGAGTGGCTGGCTTAGCCTTCGAGTCGGACTTGTGGGCCGTGCGAGTAGGAGCATTTTTTGAATGCCCTTCTCCACTCGGCCGAGTCATGGTACCCTGAGGCTTATTCGTGCTTGCATTTGAATGCGAATGACGGGAATGCGATGGCGCTTTCGTATGACTACGAATGTGCGACCGATTCCGTGAGTCGTTTTGAGTATTCGAGGGCTTCGAACCGTTCAACCGTGCCTGAGTAGCAGCTAATTGCTTCCCATACTCGGTTGATCGCTCGAAATCCTCGCAAGCGGAGCGAATCTGCGCGAGTGTGGATTGTTCCACGCTCACGCTGTGGGTTTTGATGATGTATTCTAGTACCTCAGGCCGCAATGCCAGCATGAATCGAAGTCGGAACTGATAATCGGACGGATATTCGATCATGCGAGCGGCCTGGGTAGTCAAATCGTCATAGAGGGCCTGCGCGTCGCGACTGCCCTGCATGATTGTTCCAAACTTACGGGCTGCGATGAAGGGGGTGCTCTTGTACAGGTAACGATCACGGAGGTCCAGTATGGCCTCCCGAAAGTCCCATCGCCTCCCTAGTTCCAGGAACTTTTGGTGCTGTTCCCGGAAGTAGGTGTGCGCCCCTTCTTTCAACGATTGACCCAGGATCTCTAAATGTGCGCGATCCTGGGTCTCATTGAGGACATCTAGCTGGTGGATCCTAAAGAACCCGAGCAAGAGGGACAGCCAGTTCTCAAACGCCGTTTGATCTGGTTGCCCCTCGTAGGCCTTTGGTAAGCTGGATTTAATACCTAGCTTGTGGATTGGCGTCGTATTCGCTCGCCCTGCTGCCTGGTCCTCGTCTATAAACGTGACCGACAGCATATTGACGATTTTATCGGTACCGTTGCGTCGTCCGATCCGATTGATAGGATCAATCGGTTCTGGGTGTCCGCGCGGTGCGTCTGGGACGTTAACCTGAGGTCTGGGGGCAGGAGCTTGCGCTGCTGCCCCTCTGCGGGTCGGTGTCTGTGCCGGAGTGAGATCTCCTCCAGGCGCTACAGGCTCAAATGTCGGAGACCTATGAGTACGTAGATATTCTGGTACGTGAGATCCATCGCGCGAGGGAGGGTCTGGCCTTTCCTGGCGGCAAGGGGTTCGGGGAGTTCGGGGCACTTGAGGAGTGCGCGCGTGGCGGATTGTTAAGGTGGATGATGAGGAGGAGGAGGAATCGTGTGGGGGTCCTCCTGGGGCACCGGTAGCCGTCCTACGAGGGGTAGTTGGCTGCTGGTGCGGCGGTAGGTCTCGCCCGTAAGGATTACTCGTGGAGGGCTGGTTTAGTCGGTCTAGCCAACTAACCCGCTCTCCAGCGGTCCGTTTTGGAGCAGTAGGGGTAACTGGAACATGGTCTTTCGGATTGTGTCGGGCAAGGACCTCCTCAGCACGAGCTACCGGCGATGCGGTCCTTCGTGTTGGGCGGTGCTCGTTCTCCGATACAGGCCGTTCTCCGGTACTTTCTTGAAGGTTTGCGACCCATTCACGTACTCCCAGTCGATGGGCGTCCATGTCGTGGGGCGCATTGCTAGGGGTGTTCTTCGCAGTGGACACTTGGGTTCCGAGGTCCATGAAGGCATTCTGTCCTTCAACTAGGCGCGACAGCGATGCAGGATACATCCCAGATCGCAATCGCCATGAACTTACTGGAGAAGGTAGCAATTCACGGCGCTCATCCGAGTCTAGCACCTGACTGCGGACACGACGCTGATATTCTGCCACCTTTCGTATATCACTAGCAGCTTCTCTTTCGGCTTGGTGTGCCGAGGGAGAATCTGCGTTGGTGCGTCGCCGAACACTTTGGCGCGATCGCGATGACACTGATAACATGTCATGGAATCGGTCTCGTGCTCGGTTTGCTTCAGTAAATGCGCCTCGGACGTTGTCCATGGACTTAGAAATGAGGTCGAGAGCCGCGCGACTCTGCTCATAGGCGGATTGCGCGCGGGCCTCGGCTCGACTTGTGTGTTCACGCAATACTCGCTCAATTGATGGAGAATTTCGTGAAAACCTCGATATATTTTCTGATGGGGGGCGTGACAAGGCGGAATGAAACCGGGTTTCTTCCCGCGGTATGTTCTGAGTTGTAGACTGGGCAGCGGGATTCCCGAGATAGGAATCCTGCTGTTCAGACTCGGGACTCATCTCTTGCATTCGGTCGTATCGAGTACGAAGGCCCGATGCAGAGGGTCGTCCGGGTCTGCGTCCGGCATCCTCATCGGATACCGATTCAACCGTAACCCGAGCGGGCCCTGAGGGTCTAGGGTTTTTTGGCGAGGTCGGCCGAACTGGGCTCGGGTGCGATCGGAGTTGCTGTGCACCCGACCTGCTGGCGCTGTTCGTTGGCCTCACGATGATGGCCCCTACCTGGGAGCCCGCCGTGAGACTTACTGAGGGCTCAGGTGTACGGGGGCGAGGGTCCGGTTCTCTGATAACCAGACCCCCGACCGTCACTGGTTTATCGTCAGCTTCAGTGACCGAGTGAGCTTCCGCTCCTTGGTCGTCGGGAGGATCTGGATCGGGGCGACTAGTCCATCGCCCGCCCAGTCCTCTAGGGCGAAGCGGTTGCTTGCCTTTTTTATTACGTGGGTATTTTGGCATGTCTTGTAGACGTCTCTCTCAGTTGTGATGAGGAAAAAATGTGTAAAATTAGCTCGTTCTTTAAGCCTCTTGTAATCTTAGAATCGCACAGATTCCTTGTATCTCGTCACTGTATTAAAGACGGGATTTACAAGGTATGCGTGGTCAGGTAAGACGTTTGGGAGGATGGAGTTAAGAACGATGAAACAACAAATAATCGACATCGGGACTCTATATAGCCGATGGACTGGTTACGTAATATAGATGACAGCGGCGGCCTTACAGACCCGAACATTGACATGTACGCGCCGCCTGCCGCACAACCACTCATCGGAATTATCATGGGTGCCAACTCTGACCTTCTGGTGATGATAGGTGGTGTACAGATCCTTGATGATTTCAAAATTCCATATGAGCTCACGATCATCTCTGCGCACCGCGCTCCTGTGCGGTTACATACGTACGCACAGTGCTGCGAGCCAGGGGGTTGAGAGCTATCATCACTGGTGCAGGCGGTGCTGCGCGAAGGAGAGGCCATGGCCAAAGTCGATAAGCTAGAGGATATTGGGAGGGAAGTGTACGTAGGACAAATGAAGAAGTTGTATCGAATGTTTTGCGGGTTCCATGACGCGCTCCGCGGCGAAGTTTAGCATCACACACGTACAGTGAGGGCCTCCACCATCTCACCTCAGATCTGAAGCATTATTGCCACAATATTTACGACGACGACGACTCGGAGCACTCCTCTCGTTAAGGCCCCAAGGCATCCCGATTGCTGGGTTGGGTCCATTGGTTGGGACTGTTCGAACAGTGAATTGCTTGGACCTCGCAAAATGGTGTGCTTTGCGGTTCATTTATTAGAAAGGGCAGTTTGTCTGTTGGAACTGAATAGGGTGCGAAGGTGAGTGCAAAACGGTTTGCTTCCGGACACCACACCCTTACATTCCGCATTCCGTTTCCGATTGTATGACAAAGATCGTGGACACCAGTCAGCATGCAACATTCCATTCCTTCGGCATCAAAGACGAGGATCCCAGTTAGGGCGAAGAATTTCTCAGAGAACGTGGCAGGACGTAACCTTTAGCAGAGGACCCGGGATTTCTCTACTTGCTTGCAGATGTGTTGCCGAATCTCCGCTACCTGGCAACTCCCTGGGTCTTTGTAGTACGTTTATCCTCTCTCTATAGATGCTGTCCCTAGATACATTTCATTCTTCAGTCTCCAATTTTTATTTATTTATTAGGACACTATGTACGAGCCAACCCTCCATCACACATACTTACAATAGCGCACTCCTCGCCTCGACCCCTCAAAGCTCACGTGCCTCGAAGAAATCCTGCTGACGGGCACCCACGACGACAAGCACCAACCAAACCTACTATATGATTTATGAACAAGTTCAAGAGGCGCGCTAACCCGGTTTCCCTATAGCAGTGGGACAAGTATAAGGATAATGACGAAGACGATGCGCCTACGTACGGTGGCGGCGGGTACGACGACGGAGCTTAAAGTTGTGATGATTTGGATGCCTGTGGGTCGTGATCAAGGGTTTGACGTTTGTCCACGGGGAGGGCGGAGACCCGCGTGAGTGGAAGGAGCATCTCGGCGTTCCAATGGCATCAATGGATCGATCGTCAGATTCACACTCAATCACATTTTCACCAACGCCTTTGGTTTCCTCGGCTGGCATTACCACTCCAAGTCTGTACACATGTCTTGATAATTCGTCATTCAGCTGGCCCTACCTGCCCCCTTGCGCAGGTGCAGACACGACAGCCACCACCACCACCGCAGCAGCAGCAGCCTAGACTCCCCCGCTCAGCCAGGAACAAAACCTCTCCCCCTCGAGCAGTATCACCACCAGTATGAGTCTCGCCAGCACAAGTCTCGACTTTAGCGCTGCACACGGCAGACGGGACTCGAGTGTCCTGACCCCGGTCATGAGCACAATCGACGAAGACGAGCACGAACACAAACACAAGCACGCGCTTTCCAGTGCTTGTGGACTATTCTCCTGTTACGAAATCCGATCTGGTAATATCATCCTTTGCGCAAATATGACTCCTTCCTACTGACAATCATAGTCATCCACCCGCGAGGCACACACCACCTGATCCGGCAAAGTCCGTCGCCACTCAGATGTGAATACGGGGCAAATACAATTGCTTTCTTCACGACTTCTTGGCCTCGACCACGACACGACCATGGCGAACGCCTGACTCTCGACAGTTCGATAGCCCACCACTGGGCTGCGTCGTTTGGGGCAACATAGGAAAACGCGGCTGTACCAAATATGAGCAAGGACAGCAACGTGGTCATCTGCGTGGTCATCTGTGGGTTCGTCCTCTTCTTAGCCCTTCCACATGGCCTGGCCGCACTCGAGCATTGGTGCTTCCTGAGGTGCCTCCGCCGCGCGTTTGAGAGTGGTATACTCCAACCTCGTTGGCCTTCAGAAGCTGTGATGTACCCGTGCGAGATCAGGGAAATGTGTGAAGTGTGGGTTAATTCAGTGGAGTTTGGAAATGACGGAATCAATTTGGTGAGCTGCTACTGGTCTATGCAGTCTCAACGTCTGATATGCCATGCGCTGGAGTCAGCCATTGATAGGGGGTTTTACGACTGCTAATGACCATCCAGCATTCATGCTTGATGCGATGGCCTCCACAAGCGCGAAGCCAAGACGACCACTACGAGACTGACTCATAGTCTTTCATCGAATGCAAGCCATATTGCCTACTACTCCAGCCCAAACTATTTCCTCCACAACTCTTCGACATCTCCAAGGGACATTCCAATTTGCTACTCTCATCACTATGCCTTCTCCGCGGACTTCGAAACTATACAACACATCTATGAATACGCCATGTAACCTGTCCTACCCTGCCCATTCACCCATCACAGCCGATGGTACCTGTCGCCACAATAGCGGTGTGGTGGAAGTCTCGAAGCTGCAGGTTTCTGGCACTTTGCTACCTTTCCCAGAAGAACCTTCCACCTTCCACATCGGTGTCTGTACCAAGTCACTCATGCTTGACAGGTGCTTGGTTCCGTCCCGGCCTCCCTCACCGCCTTCAGCCGAAACGGAGACAGCACGAGCAATGATTGTTCAGGCTCCTCCGCATCGATTTCATAATGAGGAAAGTGAAGAGGAGTGGAATCGGGCGTGGATGTGGAGAGGTTTCTGATGGTATCGCTGGTTGGGACTTGGGAGTACGAGTAAAGCACCTTGTTCTTGTGTTTCATCTTAATTGGAGAATCGCTCTTCTATAACAGCTTCAATTACCTGTCATGTACTGTGCACACCGTGACATTTCCGGACTCAACGGAAATGTTCTGCCGCATCGGCTTCCCCTTCTGACGACCTTTCGTTTAGTTGCTCGCCAACATATTTCCAATTTACCGTTTATTCCTATTATTTAATACTCATGTGCTCGCTAGCTAGTTCTCCAGTTTGAGGATCGACTAGAGTACCGGTCGATCCACTTGCTCATTTCCTCGTTCCCATCCTTAAGACGATTCCCGGCGATGACTCGTCGTCACTGGTAGTCAGCGGCATTGTACGGTATATGCCCTACCTTGATCCCGACTGACATTACCTGTGTATGTTGATGTGTGTTGCCCCGTTCCTAGGAATGCAGGTGGTGCCATAGTCAGTGGAATGTGAATTTTCCACTACCTCCTCACCTTTTGCCCTTCTTATCGAGCATAAGGCTCACAGTGATCCCTGATTTCCAGATAGGGAATCTGAGAAGCTGCTGCAAACTGAACAGACTTAGGATATTGCATAGACAAATATGATCATTCGAACGTACGTAACGCCTTCGCAAATACTCGGCTCAATCCGAAGCGTTTGGTGACCAAATGCGGCAGGTATATCAGTATTAGAGAATGGTTTATTGTTGCAAGAACGTTTTCAAGGCGGTCAGGTCGGCCTTCAGGATGGCGTCATCCATTAAATGTGGCAGCACACTCGATACCCCATCGCTCAGTACTCGAGACTGACCAGGGGCTCGAATCAGTTCCGGGAGCCTATGTCCCCTTGGTGCTTGTTAATCAAGAACTGCGATACCCGAAGATCTGCAGAGTGGTTGAGAGCAGCTGCTAACACTGCGTCATTTTCGACGGGATTCACTGAGCAGGTCGAGTAGACGATACGACCACCAGGGGTAAGTATGCTCATTGCACGTAGCAGAATACGCAGCTGCAAACTTTTTCTTTGGGTGAGCACTCGATCGATCAAGCAGTTTGAAACATTACCCATGTAGTCTATTCCTCCAGGTGATCGGATTCTTTCTCAAAGTCTCGTCTCCGGAGCAAGGGACATCCGACAAGATGCGATCGAAGAGCAGATGTGGTGCCCCTGCCTTCCCACGCGTGTTGTGGGAGAATGGTAATGTTGTCGAGGGCACAGTGGCAGAGCGAGCTGGTTCTCCAACGAGTGCCCTACAGAGTCTGCTCAAGCGGTAGCTCTCGGCACGTTTGTGGTCCAATCCTCCACCTCCAGCATATAATACTTGATGCCATCCCCAAGACCATATGGATTGCTACTCGGATCCTAGAAGAAGGTTAGACGGAACCCCATAGAATGAGATGGACGGATGCTATTACCTTGCTGTCTACTACACGTTCTGATATCGAAGCGATACAAGCAACGATCCACTCCCGAGTCTTGAGTTGTTCAGCAACGCGACCAGTGGCATGCAAGAAGTAATGCGGGAAGGAAACTGCAAACCGCTGTGAGTTTTAATGACAAGTCGTTGAGAACGACTCACCATTGAACGCGGCCCAGGGCTTCGCCACAGAGTTCCGCGTAGGTAGGAAGAGAGCTAAATCGCCTTCCTGGAAGTCCCTGAACGAAATCTTACTCTTAGCACGCCTTCGATACTCCTTGCACTGCTTCTGCCACTTGTGAATGGTGGTGCCAGTTTGGGCGATGATATCTGCAAGCGCATCGAGGTCGAATTCGCGCAGGATCTCCAAGGCGGCAGCAGGGTTGGTAGGATTGATTGGTATCGGACTTGTCGCGCGCTCGGCTTCGACGACGGCAGAGGGCAAGACCAAAGACTCAGCTAAGTTAGCTCCAAATTTGAGCGCGCTAGCGGTGGCAACAGCAGCGGATCGTCGGAGCACCCCCTGCGCACTGGCCATTGCCTTTGCATGCGAGTTGCGGAACGCAATGGCAACGTCGAGCGCCTGGGCAAGTAAATGTTCCCCTCGCTCGAGCCTGTGCTCGTTATGCAGAATCGCATTATTTGCAAATGTTAACTCTGCCCGGAGTGTCGCCTCGAGTTGCGCAGACGTCAGCAACTCGTGGCCCATTCTCTGCACCTCCTCCTTGGCGCCATTCCGATCCGCCTGGAGCATCTCAACCTTCGCATGTGCCTCTTTGAGTTCGTGCTCAACTACTTGCACGCGTTGCTGCAATTCGGACAAACGCTGTTGAGTCGAGGCGAGCCCGTTTTTCATCGCGGCGAGCTGTTGTTCGAGCACCACTCGGTCACCATCCGCTTCGGCTATATGATCCCTGATGAGCCGGTTGCGTTCTCTCAATGCCTCGCTTCGCCCTTTCTTCGCTTCTTCCGCCTTCTCCCTAGCGAGTCGTACTTGGTCCTCGGACTCCTCGTTGCGCAATCGTGCAGCTTCGGGAAGTTTTGGAATACTGTTCTGTTCTTCTAGAAGCGTACTGACGCGTTGCCCCGAATCACCCTCTTGTCGTTGGGAGGCCTCCCATTCCTCTCTCAACTTGGCAAGGTCCTTGCGTAAACCTTCAGCGAGGTGTGCCTGCCCGGTGACATCGGAAAGGGCAGCAGCTAGCGCATTGCCCTGCCGTTCCATTTCTTCCTGCAAGACGGCGTTTTGTTGTTCTATCTCTGCCTTTTCCTTCTCATCTTCCTGGAGCCGTGTCAACAAGCCTCCTCTGCTTCTTTCCTCTGTTCAGCTTCTTGTCTCATAATGGCAAGCTGTTCCTCAAGTCTTCATCCATCACCCGCCTGATACTTTGGACTTCTGCAGCAGCGAAGCTCTCGTTTGCGCTCCGTTTGCGATAATGTGCAGCGCGCGAGCTGGAGAGAACGTACCGCTCGGCCATGCGATCAAAGTCGGCTTCGAATGCGTCCATACGCACAGCGAGACGCTCGAGGGATTCTTTAGTCTCCTTGACTGGGTGCGGTTCCCCATCTGGGGTAGTTATTTCGGACTCAGTTTGCCTTAAGGAGGTCAGGAGGGCTGCATTAAGCAGAACGTCAGTTACATCGAAAGGTAATGAAGCACGGGGCACCAAAGGCTGTACATACCTGTGACATCTTCCCTCCCGATCTTGTACGGTAATTCGCCCGTCCCGATTGTAGAAACTTCCATAGTTGGCGCTTGCTCCTCCATCCCTTGGATTTCAAAGGGAAGGAGAGGAAGGCTCTCTCCACAAAACACTTGCCGCTTTTTACGTTCCTTGGCCCTGTCGATGGTATTAATGAATTGCCTGAGGTGGTCGAATAATGGTGGGCTCACGAGAGCTTTGCCATGGCGTCCGCCAGCGTTTCTGCTCGCTGAGCGAAGAACCGATCTACCGTCTACGTCAATAAGCTAAACAGCACGTAACAGTCGCACGACCCACTAAAGTCTTTCCGCCTGGCAATCTCGATCAGCGTCGCTCCATTCGCATAGGGCATCTGGTGCAATCGCTGCAGATGTCGGGACCCGCCTTTGACGCGGAGCTCACTCTCAAGACCGAAGAGGGTGGTAGGGATATTGACAATGTTACTTTGCAGCATTGCGACACGATGGAGGGTTTCCATGAGATGGAGGGTGTACTGGTTCTGTTTGGAGACCTAAGTCAGAACTTTGTGTGTATGTAACAGGGAACCTACTTTAATGTCGACAATAAGGCCTACATCCAGCCGAATGGCGGAGTCGTGTTCGCGCACTTCTGCCAGAAGGGCTTCTAGGTCATTGGGATGAGCGTCGTCCCACCCAGCGGCGATGCTCCTGATGTGCTCAAGCGAGTCAAGTGAACTCTTTGCCGCCTCAACCCCACTGTAGTTGTCAAGTCTCAGTCTATCTCTAAAATGAAATAATGAAAGACTCACGGAATGTCTGCTGTGCGTGAAGCAGTCACGGTTTTGCGCACTTCGTTCGCGCCTTCGTGAAGCCTGGAATCGATTGATAAGGTCGGCTATCCCATCGTAATGTCAGACTCGCCCTTAAAGGCATGACGTGAGACCTACTATGTTGCTTGGCGCACGTGTCGACAAGAAGCTTCATCTTCTGTCTCGAGACATAATCTCCCAATGTCTTCCCGCGCTTTGCACTCGACGACAGAAGCTCAGGATGTACGGAAAGCTTAGATATGATGTCCAGGTCCGTGCTGGTACCACTGAGAAGGGCTGCCTGCCGGTCGAATTCTTTGCTCGCTGACTGGGCGAACTGGTCGAAGGCATCGGAGAGAGACAAAACGTGTAAGTCGAGATTCGTCGAAGCGATTCGGAGCGACTCGTGTTGGTAGTGCAAAGAAGTGAGAGTATGAGCGACGAAGTCATAGTGAGCGGTCGCAGCTCGGATGTAAGACTCGAGGAGATGTGAGGCATTAGCAATAGAGCCCTCTAAGGCAATATTGAATGTTAGCTTCCACGTATATTCCGAACTGGAGACACCTACCCTCGATTGGAGGTTGTAACTCTGGTTCAAGTCTAAGAATGCGGAGGACATCGTCCAGCTGGGGGTCCAGGTAGTCTCTGTTGAATACGAATATGGGCTGTGGTATGTACATCAGTACTTCAAGTCATCAGCAGTATTAAATAATCGACTTGGTCTTGTGCACCTGCAAGGTCTCGGAGGTTGTCCTCGCGGAGTTGTTGTCCGTCAGAGAGAAGGGCAACTATCGAATCCTGGTTCACACTCGTGACCTCTTGGAGGAATAATTTGGAGCTTCTATGTGTTCTGTGGTTCGTTCAGCAACCGCGCCTGCTGCAGGCTCGAACTTTGCTGACCGTTGGATGTCGTAGAGCGTTACATTGACTTGGAAAACTTGCCCATCTTCACTCCGACATATTTGCATCGCGTCTGTAGTGGCACGCGGATAAACTCGGCGCGAAGACCAGGTCCAGGAGGTTCCTCTCGCAATACCTACATCACCAATGAAGGCAAACTTCAAGGCATTCAAGCAATATTTGTTCTATCACTGTACCACTGATAATACATATACGGTGTATAGACAGGGAACGTCCTCTTCACAAAAGACGGAAATTCCGTCCTGAGTCCTGTCGGCAACCGAGTATCAGTTTTTGATCTTGTCAAGTAGGTGATATTTCACATAGGATTCACATAATCGCGATTGACCAACGCGGCAACAAGTCGCATACTCTCCCTTCGAAACCCGCAAAAACATCGCTGCCATCGCTCTGACCTCCGATGCACACATTCTACTTGTAGTAGATGATGGTGAGTTTGTGTTTCTCTACGTTTGATGTCTCTGACACGTCGTACAGACGGCCGAGCCCTGCTGGTGAATTTCCAGCGAGCAGTAGTCCTGCACCATTTCAACTTTAAGCGACCAGTCAAGGCCGTCACCTTTTCTCCTGATGGAAAGTCCGTATTGTACCTCTTTCCTCAAGCTTGGGTCAACAGCCAGCCAGGTGCACCGCCGTCACTTCCGACTCACACCTTGACGTCTGGCGGACACCGAACCACCTCGTGCGAGAGTTTGCACACATTGTACTGCACCGTACCTACACTGGTAATAGCGACGATGTCCTCAGTAGTACATGGTCCGCCGATTCAAGGTAGAATTGAAGCTATGCCTTTCTTGCTGGTCTAATTATCCTCCCAGATTCTTCATAACGAACCTCACGCGACATGACAGATCGCCTCTATACTCTGGATCCCGTGGAAGGCTACCGACCGAAACATTTGCTGGGCGTCGAGACGCTGTTCTCGCGGCAGCATTCTCCGCTGATCAGCAAACTGCAAGTCATCCTCCTTATTCAGCTCTTCACTGCTGATATGGGTATTCATAGATCTACAAAATCAGCCGAGATGGTGTGGTATTCGTCTGGCGCGAAAAACTTTCAGAGAATGGAGATTCAGCAAGCTCCGACCTGGTGCGCGGCGACCCAAACGACCGAATCGCCAGAACGAGACTATTTTAATCAACCATGCACCAAGGTCGTTGCACAACCTTCCATCCGCCTTCGAATCTTCTCCTCGTCGGCTTCTCCTCTGGTGTCTTTGGTCCCTAGGAGCTGCCCACATTTATAAATGTGCACGCGCTCAGTACCTCCCAGGAAAAGATTGCCTCTTCCGCGATCAACGCGAGTCGCGAATGGCTCGCATTCGGCGCATGTACACGCTGCTGGTGTGGGAGTGGCAGAGCGAGTCGTACATCCTCAAACAGTGTAGACCGCAACCTCAGGGTTTTGCTTCATTACCTTCTCTGAGCACTCGTCATCCATCTCCGCCGTCGAGTTTGCAAAACAGGGCCAGGTCCTCTTCTCCGCCTCGCTCGACGGCACTTCGCACCTTCGACCTGGTACACTACCGCAACTTTCTCACGTTCACCTTACCCAGCCCGTACAGTTTTCCTGTCTGGCGGTGGACAGCTCGGGAGAGGTTGTCGCAGCAGGCTCAACAGACACGTATTAGATCTTCTGGAGCGTACCCAGTGGGAAGCTGTTTGATATCTTGGCAGGACATGAGGGTCCTGTGTCGAGTCTTGCGTTCTCGCCAGTTGGAAATGAGCTCGGAAGCGGAAGCTGGGACAAGACCATTAGACTATGGAACGGCGCTCCAGGGCGCTGTATAGCCGCTCACTCTTTCCGCGGGCGGCTCACTATTGCGTTCCGACCGGATGCTAAAGAGTTGGCAGCAGCGACGCTAGACGGGTCGATAGCCTTCCTTGACGTTGCACTTGGCAAGCAGACCAATCGTATTGAGAGAAGGCACGCAGGTGATTTTAGAACGGCGGCAAATAGCTCATCTGGGAAGAGTTTCAACGCGTACCTTCTCGCGGGGGGGAACAGCAAATACGTCGCTCTGTACGATGGACGCAAGGGTGCAGTTCTCAAGAAGTTTCAAATTTCCCGAAATCTCTCATTAGACGGTACTGAGGAGTTCTTAGATAGTCGGAGAGTGACCGAGGCAGGTAACACCGACTTGATTGATGATCGTGAGTACCTCGAGGCACTCGTCATGTCTTTCCAACTCAATGAACCATCGCCCATTGCGAGGACTTTCGAAGCGATCCCGCTTGCAGAGGTCCGGCTCGTAGCGCGCGAGTGCCGGTCCTGTACCTCGAGCGGCTACTCAAGTTCGTTGCGGAACATACGGAGAAGAGCCCGCATATGGAATTTGGTCTGATGTGGATCTATGCACTTCTTGCTACGCATGGTCGATGGTTGCGTGACCGAAGTGGACAAATGGCAAGCGTGTTTAGGAGCCTGCAGAAGGGACTCATCGATTACCAGAAGGGAATTTCAACGATGTGAGTGTCTTGAAAAGCTGGCCCGATTTGTGTCCTCATTGTGTATTTCAGATGTGACGAGAACACTGCGACCCTAGTCGATCAATCACGAGTGGAGAGACCGGTTTCCCCTCAACCAATGGAACTTTTTGACGATTGGTGCTTATTAATCCACACTACCCTTTGCCAAATTACATAAGTTTTGTTGCATGACAGCTGAGGGGTCGTTGTAAGGGCTCGCTTGCGGTTATTCTTACCTAACACCGCTTCCTCGTATATAACCCTGTCGCTTACCAGCCCTGTACCCATTCGATTTTACTCCTCCACCACAATACTCTTACCATTGCACGTTCAACTAGTACACGCTTGTCTCTTTCAGTAATAAAGGGATTCGATTGTGCTCGGACGTCACAGTAGGAAACAAGGTCGAAGAGAAATTGGACCCTTACAATCGTCTCGCGCCAACCACCATGAAAGGAATACATCTAATATCATGGACATATTAAATATACTGTGTGCCCACTCACTTTCATTGATCAGGATCTAACTCAAATTCTCAGCCGCCCATGCGTATTTGGTGTGTTTGCAGCTCATGCAGGTGGAACAACTGGAAATGATGGTGTGAGTAATGGAATAAGCTATGGTACCATGTTGTGCAACAAGACATGACTAGAAGATGAGGTTTCATGGGAGATAGAAATAGTGGTCCAGTGGCGATTTAGTGGCCAACAGAGGAAGGAGTAAATAATTGTTGAGATTAACCAAATTCCATTGCATAAAAGGTGATTTTGTAGGAGCTGCTTAAGGAGGTGTTCAACTTGGCAATGGCTCTAAGATGGTTGGATTTTTAAGGAACTTGTGTGGGCTTTTGTTGGCTATGCACCTTCTGTGCATCCTGTTTGATCAAAGGTTATGATGCCCGTATTGGACTTGAACTGATCTAGACAAATTTAGATGGGTTTTGTCATTGCAGCTTGGAACCAACCATGAATGATCTTACAGCAAATGCCTCAAGACTTGGCCTGCGGATCCAAGAGACTCTCAGTGAGCACGCAAAAGAGCTGAATTTTGGTACCTCAAGCAATGCAGCATTATTCGACACTCCAGAAGCGAAGATCAACGATATTCGAAGGCAGCTCGACGGATCTAATGATCGTGAAACTCTCGAAGGACTAAAGAGGCTA
>Ga0307515_10012390_pt1 | contig 16043 bp, 10 predicted proteins | sample 17_EM_MG_FD_194513 | JGI IMG/M metagenome (GOLD analysis project Ga0307515, IMG submission 194513) | Populus trichocarpa ectomycorrhiza microbial communities from riparian zone in the Pacific Northwest, United States - 17_EM | ecosystem: Host-associated > Plants > Roots > Unclassified | place...
AAGGGCAGGTCATTTGGGATCTGAGTTTAAGTGGTAGGTACTTGCCACAATCAGCCACTCAGCCACAGAATTACGACCAATCAGAATCGAAAAAGACACATGTCGTGTCCTTATATGAATAATATCGATAACTAGCTATCGTTGATAGACGGTCAACGATGGTGCTAGCCGAATGCTTTATTATGAGCTAAGACCCTTTGGGCGCAACCATGATTCAGTAGCGGGCTCCATCACTGCTTTACATCACTGGAGTAGAGAACAACGAAACATCGGCAGATGGAAACACAGCAAACTACATGTCGGTTGCCAATCGTTCCGCTGGACGTGATGTCCACATCTACAATGCGGATGACCCTGCTACGGTACTTGGAGGCCTGATTCTCACTAATGGAATCACCAATGCAAACTTCCATTTTATGGTGGAAATCTTTTTGTTTTTCAATAGCGATTACCGGCTGCGGCATGAAGATGGTACTGATGTTTAGAGAGATGAGCAGGCACTGCGACCTGGCAATTACTATATCATCACTACAGGTAGGAGGCTTTCTTGCATTACATAGTCGAGCAGTTGTTGATATAAATAGGTTCCTTTTCGGTCAACAAGTTCCTTTCTTACGTACGATATTGAATAGTAGAACCCGTATGGCAGCATTCCGTGACGCTGTCAGGGGCCGAGACCGACGATGGGTTATTACGGGACAACGGGCACACCGAGCTGATTATGATATCTGGAGAGATTTCGAGGCTGCGCACTTCTTTCCTTTGGCATACGAGGGACACTGGATGGAGCATAACTACGATCGTTGGATCACCATTCCGCCGGCTACCGAGTCTGCAGGATCAATCAACTCTGTGCAAAATGGGATGTTGTTGAGGGAAGACATTCACACGCTTTTTGACGGCTATGATGTCTTTATTAATCTAGATGTATGAATACCTCTCTAGACCAACGAATGCCTTGTCTTCATAAAGTGTCATTGGCTAATTTGTTTTAGTATAATTACGAGATTGTCTGCTTTGACGGTGATGGAAATGGCATCGCTGGCAGGCGTTTCGATCAAACAGTTTGTTGAGGATCCTTGTCGACCTGTGGATCAGCTTTTGCGTTGGCATTTTCGGCAGGCAGTGTTAACTAACACGAAGGGTGCTGGCGAGCCTATTTTCGAGAGTGATTTTCCACCTGGTTCGGACATGATGGATGAGATTATGAGTGGTCCCAAGGCTGCGGAGAGGATGGAGTTTGAGCTGTTCAGTCGCTTTTCAGTGCAGTAATTTTTTCTTTCTTTCTTTTTTTCCTTTGGCGTTTCGGGAAATAGATGCCAAGTAGATGGCGGTGATGGAGTTTCGTTGTATGGTAATTGAATTCAATAAATAGATATCATTCTACTATATTCTATTATTGATGGAATCATTTGTGAAAGATGGGGATACCGGGGTGGCAGCCCCTGCGTGTGAGCGGAGTGCGTTCCAGGGTTAGGATTTATTGGTGTGTCAGGAATGGCGATATAGACGCGTCACTCATCTCCGAACCCGCCGTCTTCTCACTCCTCTGATTCACCGTTGCGAATATATTGACCACGTTCCTCTGCGAAAAATCTACAGCTTCTCTGCTCGATAATCGTTCTCTACGACTGCATTGAAAATGTTTCTATCCCTTTCTAGCTGCTTCACAATTGCTTACACACTGCCGACGTCAATTGACAGCGGAGTTCCGATGTCACTGTCCCTAACGCCGATAGCCTTCTTCCCATCCCCTCTATAACGTCACCTACCGACTGCGAAGTGCAAAGGGATTCCGGAAGACAGACGCAATTTCGCGCGACACATCGTGCATCGATAGAGTGGTAGCGGCCCGTTGCAGGAGTTCCGATCACTTAGTAGCTTAAACCACCACCGCCAACCAACGCCTACGCTCGGCGGCATGATGTCCGCCGTTACCTCCTCGTTCGATAACTCCACAACGCAACCTGCTCCCTCCGCTTCCCCCTCCTCTGCAGCCGCAGCCCCTGCTTCGGACGGAGTCTTTATATGCAACGTCTGCCAGAAGAGTTTCGAGAAACGTATATGCACACTTATCACTCCCGCCATTTCCCCTCTAATGTGAGCGATCGGCACAGGAACCTCCCGTGATCGCCATACCCGCCGATGTCGAAATAAGCGTCCCGAAGACACGATCCCACGGAAAAAGAGCTGTAATCACTGTGCAACTTCTAAAGCTCGATGCGATCAACGAAGGCCACTATGCACGCGCTGTCGCACAAAGGGTTTGGTGTGTCAATACGCCTACCAGACTCCTGTTACTCCTCCACCTGAGCAGCAACACCATCACCAGATGAGTGTGCACGAGATGGGACAGATAGATCTGAACTTTCCGGACCCGTTATTGCTCGGCGATGTGGATATGAATATGGGTGGGGGCGGTGACATCTTTGCTGGGTGGGGCCAGAGTTGTACCGACTCCCAACAGTTGTCACTTGCGCGCTCTCCGGGCCGACGTGATTACTTTCCTCCGACTGCGGAGGCGGCAATGCACTTCAGTCCGCCTTCGCTCACACTCGCATCCACATCCTCCTCATCCTCGGCTTCTCCATACCCCGAATTCGACCTCGTTCCTTCATCATACTTCACTGACACACAGATGGATCAGCGAACCGTCGCTATCGGGGGTGAACCCCCCTCTCCGAACACCGCCATCATCGCTCGTCCTCCGCCCAGCATCTACCCGCAAGTTGACCTCGTAAGTCGTCTGCTTAGCTCTTTTGTTTCGCTCCTCAAAAAGCCCACCACTGCACCCCCGTTCATCCACCGCTCTCGCCTCGTTCATCGCACAGAACCTCTCGCAAACGTAACTGCGCTCGTTCACATGACGTCGGTAAAATCCCCGGAAAACAAAGCCTTCGTCTCAAGCATGATCATCGCCGAGTTCTACCGACTTGAGAAGGTACTCTCAGCGCTCTCCTGTGACGAGGGCGGCTGGGACGCACTCGAGAAGCTACAAGCCATGGTTATCATCGCGCTCGTCCGCATGTTTGACGGCGAGATGGAGTTGCGTGAACTAAACGTATTTGAGAACTGCGGTGGCCGGGTCGGGTTCACGGAACTGTTCACCAAGGGACATCCAACCAATGAGGATACATGGGAGGACTGGATGCTCGCAGAATCGAAGCGCCGGACCTTTATAACTATCTTTCTCCTCGATCGAGTATTACTCCCATTTTCTGCTCCACATCTGTTGTGTAACTGTGTTGATGATGACTGATAGTTATTCCACTACCGCCACGGTATGGTTCCGTTTGCGTGCGAGGGAATGAACGCGGTACAACTGCCGGCGAGTAGGAACGTATGGGAGGCCCAGTCGGAGAAGGAATGGAAGGAGGCAAACGAAGCGGTGAGATCGTTTCCCGGGTGGACTGGCGGACCGCAGGAGTGGGTGACACTCCGTGAGCTGTGGGACGAGTCCTCTCGGATGGGGGCGTGGTACGTTGGTATTGATGCTCTCGGTACGGCGATGATGGCGGACGCAGTCGTGCATACGAGTGGTGCGATGAAGCATGCCAGGGTGGAGAGGCATGAGTAGGGGGTGGTAAGCAGTGAGTAGGGCGGGTGGAAAAAAGGTGTTTTTGGCGTTTTCGCATAAATATGATGGTCATGTTACATGTTACTTTTTTCCTATACACATGTCGTATGTTTTAGTCTACAGGGTGGGTATTTGTAACGATATTTTAATGTGGATTTGCGAGATCTCCAATCGTCTGGAAGGATAATACGCTTAGTGGGAGATCTTTACCATCGGAGCCACGAGACGGGTAGTCGGGTCGTAGGAGACAGGATTATGTGATCCCCCGAGTGTCCGAAACTGGAGAGAATATCGTCCACAGCGTAGCTAACACTTAGCTTGTTGGTCTAAGCGTACAATTTGGGCCGGCACTTGTACCCCACATTCGTAGCCGGCACCAGCGCATCTCAGGGTTTCCCCACACTCGACATACCAGTCCCCGGTGGTTGTCGGCCACGCCGCGCGATGAATGGGCGATTACGGGACCGCCTAACGCCCACCATTCAGTAATCGGTTATTGTATGGTAACGAAGAACGTAGGCCCCAGGGAGAATTGAGTGATTAATTCAGGAAAATCATGGTTATCGACAGTTTCTACGATCAGGGAATAAGTTGGCTGCTCAGGCAGCCCACTTTGCAACATTATAACTGCTACATATATGCACTCGTGTTGTGGCTTCGATATGGCGCACCGTGGATCGTAGCCGGCACTAACTATCTTCCCCACATATTGGGACCAAGATCTTCATTCCCATCCAGCTTCCTGAGCTCCCCCACTTCCACCGAATTGTTCAATGGTTATATTGTTCCCAGCGGGATTTGCTACTAAGGATCTAATCGCCGGCTGCTGTTATCGGGAATATCACCATGCAGGGCTCCACTTCTTGGATCCACTTCGCTCCCATGACCCACATGAAAGAGCTAGCGACGATGGAATTGAGTGTAATGAATAGATATGGATGAACCTGAGGATATCAGTTAAGATTACGATGTAGCTGTTAAAAGGGCTGCACTTCCTTTCCAAGACCCTGAGCTGCGTGATCAACAGTTTCCTCCAGAGCTCCCCTCCCTCATTCCTAAGAACACAGCAAAATGTCGACCGATCCATTAAATCCCACACATAAATTCGTTGCCATCATCGGCGCGGGTATTTCGGGGATAATCCAGGGCGCTGAGGTCCACCGGAAGAATGTGTGTCGCTCGCCCGAGGAGGAAATGGTGATATTTGAGAAGTCCGCCGGCTTCGGCGGCGTGTGGTACGCAAATACGTACCCCGGTGCCGCGTGCGATATTGTCAGTCACATATATTCCATCTCGTGGTTCCCCAAGTATGGTGTGTGGTTTTTTCCCCCTCCCCCTCCCCCCTCCCCCCTCCCCCGAGCCGCCAATGTTGATGGTTGGCGGTAGATTGGTCCCGCCGCTACTCCTCGCAAGACGAAATCCGCGGCTACTACGACCACATTGCGCGCTACTACCGCCTCGAGAAATCAACGCAATTCCAGACCCTAGTGACAGCCGCGCACTGGAACGACGAGACGTTGCTGTGGCACGTCCATGTGCGTGACGCATCAGGGACATTGCGCTACTACACCGCTAACGTCGTCATCTCCGCTATCGGGCAACTTAACCGGCCTAAACGTGCAGCAATCCCAGGCGCCGCTTTCTTCGAGGGTCCGCAGTTCCATACCGCTGAATGGGATCACTCCGTCGACCTCGCGGGGAAACGTGTGGCTGTCATTGGTACCGGCCCGTCAGCAGGCCAGGTGATTCCGTCAATTGCCCCAAAGGTTAAGGAACTCCATGTGTTCCAACGATCACCGCCACATATCCTCCCGAGACAGGACTATGTGTTCTCCCCGCTCGTAAAGGGGATTTTTAAGTACGTCCCGTTCGTGCAGTGGCTCCACCACCTGTACCTATACTACGACCAGGAAATGACGCCGTATCGGTCTGTGCACGTGGCGTCGCCGGAGCATGTCGGCGCGGCACAGTACGCGCAGTTCCACATGGAGAGCCAGATCCCGCCGGAACGAAAGGATTTGAGAGAGAAGTTCACACCACATTATGCGTTTGGATGTAAACGTCCGTTGTTTCTGGATGACTTCTATCCCACGTTCCTGCGCGATAATGTCACGCTGAATACCACCCCCCCCATCGAGATTACGGCTGACGCGGTGGTCTCCGCTGAGGGGGAGAGGAAGGTTGATGTTATCATTTGGGCCACAGGGTTCCTGACGCAGGATCTGCTTGGCCATGTCGACGTGCGCGGACACGGCGGGGTGCGGCTTAAGGAGCAGTGGGGGGAAACGGCGCAGGCGTACCTGGGGACGTCGGTGCATAACTTTCCGAACCTGTTTTTTGTGTACGGACCCGCGACGGGGTTGTTGTGGGGGAGCCTCACGTTTATGTTTGAGACCCAGGCACTGTGGAATGTTAAGATGTTGAAGGAGATATATGGGGGTATTAGTGGGGGGTGGGGGAAGGAGAGGAGGGTGGCGTATGCAGTTAAGCAGGAGGCAGAGAAGCGGTATAATGAGGAGGTTCAGGAGAAACTCAAGGCCCTGGCACTCACGGATAGCAGGTGCACCAGCTTTTATAAGAATTCGGGAGGGGTGGTGACGACGAATTTTCCGTGGAGACTGGCGGAGTATTGGAGACGGCTGTTGTGGGTTGAGTGGGGGGTTTATGATGTGTGGCAGAAGGAGGTGTAGGTAGGGATAGGGGATGTATATAGGTGCGAGAGGAAGGTGTACATGTTTGCATAGGGATAAGAAGTACGATACCTAACCTAATGATAGCACGTAACTTGATTAGCTACCATATATGCCCCGGTGACTGGGCGCCGTACTGGTTGGTAATACACTGTAATACGACAATAAAACGCACTAGGCAATAACCATGCATGAATTCCTATAGTAGCACGACTGGCTTCGAGTCTCCCTGCCCTCGCCACCAATGCACTACCGTCCTTCGAGATGGATGAGTACTTAATGGTAGATGATTAAACCCCAGTTTGCCCAGTTCCTCGTGGAACTGACAACGATGAGGGGCGGGGTGATTGTATTTAAGCCACGGCCATTGGTACCCTGTTGCCAACTACGCTTTTTGGTATTGGATGTTACAGCACGTAGGCGTCGTAAACAATATCCGCCCCAACCTTTGCCGCACTCCCAACCCATATCTTCGTGTTTATATGCGCATACCTCTTATCTCCGGTCTCCATCGAAACCGTCAGCAAGAACTTATACTCACTCGGCTTGACGCTATCCGCCGTCTTTGGATCATTAAGTCTTTCCAACACCTTCCTCGGCCCCGTTCTCCATCCCTGCGCTGTAACAACAATGTATGCCGCCTTCGTGTCGTTCGTCATGAGTAGGTAGGTAGTCACAATCCGCGAAGAAAGGTCTGCCGTCTCAAGCTGCGAATCTTGGCCTCCTTGCTACGCTTGTTAGCTGGGGCGGGGGAAGAGGGAAGGGGGATAGTACGACAACGCTTCCGGAACCCCAGACCGCCGCCCAGCGTCCGCCTGTAAATCCAATCCAGTTGCGTTGACCCCACGGACCGAGCCCGACGGAGGTTTTGGCGCTGTGGGCGATTACCATGCGGAGGTCGGGGGTGAGGGTGGGGATGGGGAGGGAGAGGGAAGAGGCGGATTCATTGTGTGGGAGGAGAGAGGTAAAGGTAAAGGAGGATTGGTAGTTTAAGGGCGCGCATTTTGGGGTTGTTAAGGCGGAGATGAGGATGGGGAGGACGATAAACAGTGAGGAGATGTGACTGTGGGAGACGAGCCGCATTCTGTCAGTACTTAAGTATGTATCTAGAAACAACTTTGATACTTGATTGTACGAAGAGATATGTGGACTTGACTATATGCTGTGGAATATTTCTATCTGTACTTCGAATTCACTCCGGATCTGTCGAGCTCCGGACAGTGAGGGATATCTTAGTGACCTGCGATACTTTTCTTACAAAAAATGACGATGTGAGTTTAATCGTTTGCGTTGTTCACATTCTAAACGTTCCCAGATTTTAGCGCTGCTACCCCTGCTTTTCTCTGCTAAATTTCTCGATATACTACCTTCAATAAACAGGCTTTGCGCAGTCCAGGTCGCACCAAATGGAACTCAAATGTTAGTAATCACAAAGTTAAAGCGTCACTTTTGCGTGCATATTATTCGTTGATAGTGAACAGCAGGTGCTCGCGGGTGCTTGCGACTTTAATGTAGTTAATCACACAACTGAGTTCAGTGCTACCAAACAGTATTACAGAGCAGCACTTAACTTTTCACATTTGTTCTTTTCAATACATTTCCCCGCTGGTTCAACTATCAAAAACTCCTGCACCCCGTTTTCGCCTTCTATATTATACTTCTGAATGATCCCGACTCAGCGGGCCGTGTGGGGATTAACCTTAAATATTAAATGAAATGACGGAGCTAATTATCACCAATGCCTCAACTGTTTGGGCCAGACACCCTGCACAGGACGGGCCGGACACCGGATACATGCCCGGACGCACGTCTCCTGGGATCCAGGATGTCTAGAGATGAAGCAGGGTACCCTTTGTGATTATGAAATTGTAGGTAGCGGAGAAGAGGGGTCCCCGCATGGTACGTTTATGTCTCGAGCTTCAAGTGCTCGCGAGCTTGTTGTGCGGCTTCGTAACATACATAACCAACCCCCCCCCCAAACTACAGACTCACTCTCTACCAAGCACGGACAGTTTTTTGGAAGCCTTGATTTCTATTCTCAATAAACAAGAACCGACTCCTAGCTTAGCTGGAAGTACATGGCGCTGTAAATGCCAGGTGCTACAAACGCCGGCGCCAGGTACCGCAAACACCAAAGTTCAAAACCTATACACATTCTTTTTACTCTCATACTCAAAATAATTCTCCTCCCCCAATAAATACCTAAGTATGTAAAGCTGTAACTATACTCAACTTAAGTATAGACAAAGAGCTATACATGTAGGTTTAAAGTATTACCTACATAAATACAAATTCACCTCTAACCTACACAACTAAGAACCGATGTTCAATAATGATAAATCACACAACGCAATATAATAAATAAGTCTCCAGCTCAATTGATAGACCATAGTGCTAAAAACACCAAGTGCTGTAACTAAAGCCACAGCCTTAAAACCTTTGGAAGTCACTCTTCTACAAGTTTTATCCTGCTGTACATACTATAACATAGTATTTTGCAAGCAGTTGTAAAATTAAAGCTACCTGCTAAACGCCTAAGTTTTCTCTTGTACCAGCAAATACAACTGCATAGATTGAGAGTTGAATAATCCAGACTACCGAGCAAACAAGCTAGGAGGTGCCGTCCGGGCAATTGATTCGAGAGTACTTGATATTATCAATATAATTTACACTGACAAGGTAAATAACGCGACTTATAATGATCAAAACGACTTTAATACAGTAACAAACAATCCATCTGGCAACAACCCCCACTACCCATCAACGCCGTTTACTGATACGTATAGCAGAGGAAACCGTCATGTGCATTACCCATGATATCCATCACTTTCTTGAGCGGAATGGTTTTGCCCTCCCAATGTACGTTGAGTGGCTGTTCGAGCGTAACTGGGCCGCTGGCAGGATGGAATGGAATCGTTGGTCCGCCAACTTCGGACAATCGCACTGACGGGTTCTTGCTCTGCCATTTCCAGTAGAGGTTGTCGAGGAATGAATGGTGGAGCCAGAAAATGGGTTCTATTGAGATTTGGTCAACACTGTCAATTATGGTGCGTATCAAACGAAGCAACATACCAGAGGTACTGGAGATATAATCAGACGAGTCACCTCCTTGAATATAGTGTCCAGCGCCGTGAAACATCGTAATTCCTTGAGCAGGGGTGATATTTTGTGGAGCCTGAGCCCTACTATCCCACTGGATATAGTCTGCCGCCTCAAGAGCGTAGGCGACTGCAGAGGGCTGGAGGAACGGGATAGTGTCCGGGTTGAGTCCTCGGTGGAGACAATGAGGGTTGTATGCAAGAGATTCACCGGGTCCAACATTGATCTTTACGTCCTTGAAGGGGCCGTTCTTGACACAGCCGCCACCGGTTTGTCCAATCATGAACGGCCAGCTGTAGGTGACGGGCTGAATTGCGACATATGGCCCGTTGCCACCAAATCCGTAGTCCGCATTGTATATGGGCCAGTCCTTTAGGGGAACGTCAGAACTGGCGTCAATTGACCAGTCCCAATAGCTGTGGAAGCTTTGTGAGCGCGCGCGGGGATACCAAAAGAAGGGAGGTTGGAAAGCTTACGGTAGACCGCCATCCCAATCACATTCTTCACGTAGCGCTTTCTCAAAAAGGTGGATAAAGTATCTGTGCCACTGCCAGAAAAAGCCGACCATATGGACTCCTCCGCTTGCGGTTATCAGCCCGTCGGCCATGATGATGTGGACGGCTATATTCTTTCGTCTCAGCATCGGGGTTCTTTAGGAGCGCAGCTAGATGGGGGCCATACAGTTGAAATCATCGTATCTGTGCCTGGCGCCAGGAGCTGCTCCTGCAGGTGCCTTCGAAGGCTTCTTGGTGAGGCACACAACAGCCTTGGTGAACTTTTTCCGTTGCGCAATTGAGAGTTGCCGCCTATGTTGTTGGTAAGTGAACAAAACGCGTTGAATTCAAAGTACTCACCATTCCTTCCGAATTATGGGATTCCTGCACTTCCCACTCAAGCGAGATGTCGAATTGACGCCATCATCGGCCCGTGGCAGGATATCAACTGGGACTGCACTGGAAATGCCAGCCAGCACGGAAACAATAGCCCAGAAGCGCATTTCTAGTTGGGGTATTTGATACTGATGAAAAAGGTGCTCCTCCGGTGATGGAATTAACTTCAACTACAGAAGAAAGACTGAACAAAATCAGCAGAAGACTAGACACCTAGTTCGACTATCTGCCTGTTAGGTTGAAGATTTAACCATAGGGAATACGGAGGCTTTTTAATTGGCCTCTTATGTATATCTCAGGAGTTGAACGTGCGGCATCCATTAACCTACTTCCTTATTAGAAGCAAGAATACGCCACGTGTGCGGCGCGTCCACCAGACGGCACATCTCACTGCTATGTGACAATAATAATTAGTATGTAAGTGGTTAGTTTTCGCATATCAGCCAATCATGAGAGTTGACTTAATCACTAGTACACAGTTTCTAGTGACCGTGGTTAATCTTTCGGTTGATTTAGTGTAGAGGATACGCGCTAAACACGTCTACCTACTACACAGCTGCCGGACTTCACGCTCTTGCTGATGCTCATTACCCCTACGACTCCGGAACCTTCGGGCAATGAATTAGGTAGTGACCGCTGTGTACCGCGGTACTTTAGAAGTCTTCAGATTTCTGTTTCTCGACTTGGACAAAATGCCCAGTGAACTGCGCATCGATACACCTTATCCGGCAGACAGGCTTGAAACTAATATATTAGGTGACTTACGAGGCTATATCCTCCGGACTCCACAGGGCAGGCCATACGTACACCTGCATCTATTTATTTAACCGCCTTGTCTATCTTCAACATTGTCGGTTGCTCCGTATAGTTGAAATTGACCTGGTCGAAGTCGTGGACTCGTGGTCGGGCTGGATTACATCTGGAGGCTAGATTGGTGCAAGGCAACCCAGGGATCAGTGCAGCCGAGTGGGGTCGGATTCCACTACATTGGTTCTCGTTTTCGCATCATTGATGTATATCATATATCAAGTAAACACTGAGAGCTGCTCTTCCCGGGCTAAAGTTTGTGGTTTCTAGATGAGTTTGAAGAAATACAATATCATTTCCCTAAGAGCGATGAGAATCTATCACTTTTTGGTCGATAGGTAGGGGAATACTAAACCCTGCTTGTTCAACATTTTAATTAAGCCGCGAAATGCTTTCGTAAACCAATGTTGCCTCGCACAAAACGTTAGCGAGTTAATTAAGAAGTCTGGGCAGAAGAACAGCCGTGAGGGGCCGTAATTCTTGGTTAGTTATACGATATCTCGCTGGAAAATTGGCAACGTTCAGCAAGGTCTACTTATGTCACAGCGTAATACCCAGAGAAGTGGATTCAGACTTTAACTACCCAAGTAGCGATACCGAGGGGGGAAATGTGCCTTGTGCATGCCTAAATGGACAAAAGAATGGGATCAAGGATCAAGTTTCGAACCTTGGGGTTTATAGCACCACCTATGAACTTTGGTGTTTACAGCACAAACCTGAGGTTTCGAACTTCGGTGTTTACAGCACCTAGCGTTGATAGCGCCCTCGTCTACCAACTATGCTAGGCAAGAGTTCTTGCTCATTGAAGAACTCGAACCGCTAGGTTTACTTAGTAGAGAACGAGCCCCCGATGGAACAAAAGTCTATAGAATTCGTTCGTACGATCACCACTCGCTTAGTATAGCTACAATCTTACTTTCACCCTTGTCCGGGTGACGCGAGCTAGCCCCCTACCCAACCAGACCCACAGCGAGAAGGGGGGCAAGGGGGTGTTAGAGAGACTCAGCCACTGTATAGTATTCTAGTTGACAATCACTCAAAGGCTACAACAGTCTTTCCACTTTCTCTCCGTACCATTACCACCCCTATGGAATCTCTGTGATCCCCGGTATGTGGATGAGTCATGCCTTCGTCCTATCTATATGATACAGATCTAGATTCCCTTCGAGATAGCGAGACATGGTTATCCCGTTCCCAGAGTTTCATGGCGTGGCAAGCCCTCTCGGCGGGGCGAAGCAAGGCGTTGTGTGGCTCGGTATTGTCCGACTGGCGATCGCGATTTGCTAGAATTACATTCTCCAGTACCGACCGCGGTATAAAATCACTTAATCGAATGCACGTTCCTGATAGCTGACGACAGTTCCGAGCGGGCACGTACCACCCACCCATTATCCAATTGTTCTAGCACTCCACCAAGTCAAGAAATGGAATTAACGAAGTTACAGTTGCACATAACTACCTTCCGCGAGAGGTGTTCTTGATTTTGAGCCCTGTTCGAAGAGTTTTTCTACAGGATGAAGATGTGTAGGCCGACATCTGAGTACTACCATGGCGCGAAAGTACAAAGCAAGTCATGGTCATGACCTAGGGCACCTCAGAACTCTGGTATGATCAAACAGAAACGTGCCTCACTGTTCAGTGGTCTGAATGCCGGTATTTAAGCTCGTATTGATATGTTTATAGATACTTGGGATTAGATGAAGTTGAATCCGGCTTTTTGGTACCACACAAGCAAGCATCCAGATAGTGCACGGACTTCTTTATCTGTGTCGTACAAAGCGATATGTACAAACAAATAGTTTATTTCAGCGAATTCAAAATGTAGGCACAAAATTCTGGAAACTCTAATGATGACAGGGGTTTAAGGTGGCCATGTATGTACCTCCGGGACAAACTGCAGAAAGATCTCACTTGAATTGCCAAATTTTGTCGCATATAGCCCCACACACCGTGTTTGCAATTTGGTAGATTTCACCTCAACTGTTCAATGTCGGCAGACTATGATCAACCGAACGATAGACTTCCGGCTATGTCACCAATATCCCTAGGCGGTTCGTGCTCCCGGGAAGTAAGAAGATATCCCCTTGCCCAAGACGGCCGCTTTCCCAGGAGGGTATCCCGCCAGGCAAGATTCTTGATTTCGGGGTAGGACATCTCCTGGCGGCGAAGAACTGTGAAGATGGTGAAAGGGATATCCTCGGTGCAAAAATCAAATACAATCTATCTACTATTCTTGTTGTATCCTTCGAGCCTTCCTAAGGGCACAGAAGTAGTAGTATCTGCCCTCTTGCGGCGTCGACTTCTGAGGCTTTTCCCGTTTAAAGTTGCTTCCATCTCAAGTTGACCATTCACTTCCTCCTCCTCCTCTACCCCATCCTGTAGCAACCATCTCTCAACTAGCTAAGACAACTCACTCTCTATATCATCAGCGAGTCCGGTAGTGGTGACAGGCAAACGCTGCACAATGGCTATCTCAGTTTATATCTATAGATTTGACAGATTCCCACAATAAAACTTGGTCGCATGGCAATGTACCAAGCATATCACCTTGTTTTTGATACAACGGCACCGCCCTATACACTGTAGCCCCTTGCAGTTACTTGATATCGAGATTCTCTCACTGGTAGAGACCCTTACTACTGCATGGAGGGAAAGAGTCATATTCATTTCTTCCCGTGGGGTACGCATATATGCGCTCTTAGCTGATCATCACTATCTGAATGCCGTACGCCCATATCCGCAAGTCCTACATGACATCTTGGCCGCCAGGATGTCCCCACTACCCGCCAGTTAAGAATCTTGCCCGGGAGGATATCCTCCCAGCAAAGCGGCCATCTTGGGCAAGGGGATATTCCTTTGACCAGCCGGACATCCTCTTGGTCAAGCGAAGAACTTGACCGCTGGGGTAAAACAGTTACTTTACACATGGTTGTCAGCTCGAAGCATTCTCATTGGTTGACTAGTGGTATGTACCATCTTGCTGTGGCTGATCTGTGGCTGAATGTGGCAAATGCCTATAATCAGACTGAATTCAAATCCAAATCGCCAGTCCACGACTTTGTTTCTGATTATATAGTGCATGGGATGTGCATAGCAACTATGCCATCTTTCACCTCCAAGTCTCAGATTTACGATATCTCCAATATTGAGTGAACAGTTGTGGATAAACAGCATTATCAGTGCATTTTTGTACAGCCGCACCGTGGCTATTATCGATATCGTAAAACGGAGACCAGGAAGCGAAATTGAGCAGCACACTTGGGAGGCGCACTTGGAAAGTGCATTTGCAATTGTAAAAGCGGACTTGTGAGTGACGGAAAGCAAAGAGGATATGAACATTTTCAGATCCTGAATTTGCCCATGCTGCTCATAAGCGGCTTGCAAAATTTGAATTTTTGGAGCAGGTTGGAGCCAAGTACACCTGGGAGCATGCAGATGATCCAGCTCGCGAGCCGTCTAGAGGTTGTCACTCTGGGCTGGGCGGGCTGGAGACAAGTCCCGCTCCAAAAGGCGGCAAAGCTACCACCGCATCTTGTACCAGCTACACTAATTAGACCACATTGTTAATCAGCACTGTCTTCCCGAATCCCAGACCATAAAACCCAACAATAGATTCGAGCATTATCCACTATCTACAGCATAATATTCGACCCCAACCAATCCCAGAAGTCAGGCGCTGGAAGCTGAAAGTTTTTCTGTGCTATTTCATAATATGAATTACTTTGAGACCAACGTCGAAGATTTGAGGATTTATCACTTGATGAATGAGTTAGTTCTAGAATATTACAATTAGAGAACCCACACACCCATGGCATATGTATAATCAACAAGAACCTTAAGCTTTTCAAGGGTAGTACGTCTACGTTGAATATTAAAACCATAAATGATAGATATGTACTATCTACGTATATCTCTATGAAATTGCATTACACACTAGAATTTCACCGAGTAAACTTCAAGATCAGCTTCCGCTTGCTGGTCGATGCAATAATGTAAACACATAAGAGCGCGATTTATAATGATATGTATACAATTCTCCCTCGAGATTTGAGTGTTTCAAAGCCCTATAGCTGAGAACTTGTAAGAGCCCTCTTGAGTTAACGCTGCTCCAAGTCTACCGGAGAATATATTCACTTCGCCATAGTCGAGCATACTCCACTCGCGCCAAACACTATGGCCCCAATAAGTGAACTGCTCCAGTATCCACACAGGCGCTTTTGGTTCGATTGATTGAAACCTCTGGTCATTACTTCCGCTTGTCTATTCTTGAATGCATCTTCTTGAACAGCTACTTGGTCAATAAAAGGTTGTTCTCTCACCAGTAGTCTCATAAGTCATACAGATACCGCGCTTGTTGTCTGCCACTCCGCGTCTCCCTCTCGGTGCTGCACATGTCGTCTGAAGCACAGGAATGTAACTAGTTATTCTACGGTGCACTGACATGTAGTTTGTACTTAGTGATACGTAATTCGACCCTACGTATAACACTCGGTGCCAAGGGATTGATCGAGGCCTAGAAGTTGCACTTTCGAAGATGAAGAGCTACACATCCGATGTTACTATATGGCCTGGAAGGAAGTTGCCGATACACTGAGGTCGCCGAATTGACTCACAGGCTGTGGACTCATACTCGTAGACTCATACACAAGTTTTCACTCGCCACTGGTATTTCCAATCCATGGACTTTCATAGACTTCCATAGAGCTCCGGGCTATCTTAATATAAAGACAGAGATTCTCCCTTAGATAGTTCAATAGACGTCTTCCGCTTTACACTTGCAACATCCGATTTATTGCATGATAGGTCTCTGTCTTCTGAGGCCAGAGATGAGTCTCGTATGGCCGGAGGTGAGCCTCGTATGACCGGAGGTGAGCCTCGTATGACCGGAGATTGCTGTCGGCCTGAAAAGTCTATACATAGATGCGTACGCACGCATTCACACTTGTACTCATATATATATGGCCTTGTGGCACTCTTAGA
>Ga0307515_10012391_pt1 | contig 16043 bp, 4 predicted proteins | sample 17_EM_MG_FD_194513 | JGI IMG/M metagenome (GOLD analysis project Ga0307515, IMG submission 194513) | Populus trichocarpa ectomycorrhiza microbial communities from riparian zone in the Pacific Northwest, United States - 17_EM | ecosystem: Host-associated > Plants > Roots > Unclassified | place...
GAGGAAGGAGGCTGCAAGCCCGAGGAGCTTATAAGGGGTGGCCAAGGCCTAGCCGAAGGCTAGCCTTGGCAGCCCCTGAGAGCTCCCGGGATGTAGCCGAGTAAGGGACCAAAAGTACCCTTACAGTTTATCTAGGCTATCTTTTAATACCTTTGCTGCGGCTATATCATTTTCACAACATATTTAGATAATGGAAAATTATTTATTTAATATATTTAAATTGTATTTAAAGTATATATATTAATTTAAAAGTTATTATAAAGTAGTTATAAAGGTTAGAGTTGTGACAGGCGAGGTAAACTTTTTTCGTACAGGCAAAACTCCTTAATACGATACCGGGTATATAACGATATATTTGGTATTACGATCTACACGCCCTGATCATGCCCTTTTTGGTGTGACTAGCGATAATCTGACTTTTGGCGATATCGTTAAGCTCTACTACCAATATCGGTATAACTAGTTGTATGGGAAGGGGGTATATCTGGCCTATAAGGAGGGAAATCTTTACCCTTTAGGCTTTAAGAACCACTTTTTGTTAAAGTTTTACTGCTTATTTACCCTACACGTGACTCTTGATATAACAATACCATTGGTATTACGATACATTTGGCGCCAAAACCCATAACGTACTAAGGAGTTTTGCATGTAGTGGGTTAAATTAAGCGAGCGGGGTGAAGTGAGGCCTCACTTCATCTCACTCAATCGACTCTGACCTTTCCGCTCCTCGCCGCTAACCATCCAGCACCTACCTTTTCATGTCCCTACGGTCCTATGCATCCGAGAGCCATTTCCCGACCGTCGACTGGCTGGCCAACTTCGATCTTAATGTCTAAAACGCAACAAGTGTACCAATTAGGCCCTCTACGCAACTTCTAGAAAGTCAGGTCCTTTTCCCTTCCGAACATCCTTCGGAGATAGGTCCAGCAGTCGTCCCTTTCTGTTGATAATGGAATGGGCTTCGTGATTCCCGTTGGGCCGCGATCAATGCGCATCGGATGCTGTCCTAGATAGATCCATTCCAGCTCTGGCAGCGAATCAGCGTATTTCGCGGCTATCGTAGCCATTTCATTTCGATGCTGCATCTCCCATACTAGTTCGAGCTTCTTTACAGGGTCTCCTTCCCTGAAGAAGGGTTGGGCGACGAGGGTCGCCAAATTACGGGGAAACCTGTCCTCATAATAGCGCTCGGGATCCCCTTCCCCCTGAGTCTCTAGGTCTAGGTTTTGCTCAATATAAGTATCCCGGGAAAATGCGAGTTTGCGAAGATTTCGTAAATTTTGGATACAATTCTGCATAGCATCATGGTTGATGACCCACGAATGCCTCCATCCTGCTTGGCATCCCGCACTCAGACAAAGTTGCTCTAGTCTGTGTAAGGTGGATATCTGATCCAGTGCGCTTTGCGGAATATGATCTTGATTCTCAGGCCATCTTAGGCTCAAAGAAATGAGATTTTTGAATTGTCTGCGGAGCAAAGGGAGTAGTTGTTCTTCAAGGAATTGAGGTGCTTCACCATCGATCCTCAATTTTCGGATGTGGGAATTCGCTTGAAGAAAGCCTAGTGAAGGGTTCATCATCTTAAGGCTACTCCACACAAATACTTCGAGATTGGGCAGATACCCACACGTGTTGAAGAAGTCTGCAACCCTCGGATTTTTACTGATATCAACCTCCAAGAACCGGATCGGGCTGGAGCCGCCCGGCTGAATTAGGATATCGAGCCAGGCAGGGTCGTACTTCATAATGCTGCCAATCTTTAGATCCTGTAACCGCCTAAAAGATGGGCGTTCGTTGACAGGGTCGGGTAGCTGAACGGACGGAGTTGATCCTAGGATGTTAAGGCATGCCCATGTGAGAGACTCCAGAGTTGGTGCTGCAAGACAAAGTAGATTGCAGATAAGTGGCGATGTGGCAACATCTTCTCCACCACCCGAAATCGTCCATATCACATCCAAATACAGTGAATTCAAGCGCCATCTACATTGGTCTGATGACAGACCAAGGGAGAACTCCTTGTCAACCGACACGCGCTGGAGAACAAGATGCCGAAGATTTGAGGAAATGATTGCCTCAAAGAAGTTCTTGTCGACGGGGGCGCCATCCGCCCAGAACAGATATTCTAAACGAGGCAAAACTTGTGTATTCGAAAGGACCAAACTGATTTTGGGCATGTACTCTTCAAAGAAAGTCTTGCATGCTTCATCAAGACGTGCCTTTCGCACGCCTGCATCTAACTGAGCGAAGTCCTCGGAAAGCTCAATCTCATGGCGATAGGTGATCCATCCAGGGTTCGTGGCGACAGTGATTTTCCGGATACAGGCCCCTATGGATGGTAGCCTAGTTTTGCCGTGGTTTTCGGAACGTTCCTCATGCTCCTTAAGGAGAACGCCGAGGATACCGATAGCGCTATCGCTGTAGTCAAGCCTGACGTTCGCAAACTGACGGGAGCGAGCAAGTTGGCGGCAGTCGCGATTGACTAGAGCGAAATTTCTCAAGTCCTCTTGAGGAACTAGCTGAATTACGTGCCATACGAGCTCGATAGGTAAGCGGGACAGTAGGAAATCGGATAAGAAAGGCCGGCCTTCGTTGATACGATCGAATGAGAGGGGGATCGGATCCTCAATTTCTTTGCCGAAGTCATCCTTTGTTCCGGAAAAGGTGGGCATCATCAAGCCCATCAGGTCGCTGTGCTGAGACGACGGCATGGCGGGAAGCCTATTCGGGTCGTTTTTGGAGGAGTACTGAGTGCACAATGCGTGATGGGAGAAGATAAAGAAGTGATATATACGTTGCGACAGAGGATTACGCAGATTAGGTGAAGTGAAGATTGCCAAGAGCGGGGAAACCCACTGATTAACCGAATCAAAGGTTGTTCCTGCGGACGACGCTAAGGCCTCGGTATATCCTCGCCAAAAAAGTCTATTTGTCCAAAGCTTCGAAAACTTTCCTCGTCACAGATGGCATTGTCAAACGAGGGTCTCGCCGGGTTCATTGGTACCTGCAAAGACACACTCCAAAATCTTAGCCTGCATGACATGATCCTTGATTCCGGAAGCTGGAGAGACGTTTTTACGTTCATTTGGAGTGAGCTACCCCTGGCGAAATTATATCTCATTGCGTTGCATGAAGGCACCCGTGGCGTATCATTTAGATCAATTCACCTGAAGCGTCCAATTATCGATGAGTACTGGTTCTGCGGCTTGCATCCACTTCCCGACAATGAAGAATGTGATTTCTTGCAAAGCTTCCATTACGTCGCCCGAGAGGACATAGACACGAGCGTGACTCTAGCAGATGGAGATGGCGAGGATATCCACAAATGGCCTTCTATGCTCGCAGACAATTACCAGTTGGTGGATACGGAGCCTAGCCTCATGTACTGAACACTAAAAGTTACCGATAAGCAGTAAGCCCTTTGTTTCCTAGTTTCTGTCACTATGCCACCAAGCCGAAAGGACAGTGTGAGTGTTCATTTGGGGACTGTAGGAGAGCGTAGAAATCGCTAGCGCCATTCGTTAATGCCCAGCCTTTTGAGGCCTTCTTGGCACCAGCCTTTAGTCAGCTATACCCCATCCTGACACCCGAAGAAAAGATGAGAGAGAACGGATTACCCGCTTGGGAAGGGATAGGATGGAACACGTATATTGATGTTATCGCGGTGACGGATCATTTCCCGTGCAGCATGTGCTAGCGCGTTCGTATTGCGCCCGGGGTCCGACCTGGGAAGCGTTTAAATATATCCTTCCACTCCATATCCATTCTATCTTTATGTGCAAGCAACCGCTGTTCCTCCGACTCCGATCACGGTTTATACGTTCGTTGGTGGAAACGCACATCGTCTCTGGTGAATCCCTAATCGTTGCCGGCAGCATAAGGTCTGTATTCGCCTGTGTCTTTCGCCCCATTCTCGTCCTCTTCGTCCCCGTCATCGTCTGGGTGGTCAGTGTCATGACTGGCGGCATCACTGTGGGGATTGCTCATCCGGCCTGTATTAAGCAGCGTTAAACTTCCACGAGTACGCGGGCCTGACACACTATCGTCGTATCGGTATCCCGATAGCATCCATGAATCCGGCGATAGCTGGGTCATACGGATAACTTTGCCTTCTCCACCGAGAAGCTTGTAATCTAGGGCCATCGGGTTAAGAGACAATTTTAAGTCACAGCAACGGACAATTGCTGTCACAATCGACGAGCCTTTTGGCACAGGGCAAAGCGTGAGATCAGTTACCTGATAAGCCACGTTGGCGCCGGTCCATAATTGTTGTTGGTCCATCTCCAGCCTTCGTTCCCGAAGAGGATGTTCGTGGGGAGCAAGACCGAGTCGCGCTGTCCGTTCTGGGCCTAGACAGTTGCAGTGGTTGGGATGATGCTACTTGTCGCGATGTCCTCGTAGGCTTCGTGCTCCGGTCCCATGGTGTAAGAACAGTTCGTAATGGACTGCACCCTCTCTTCCGGACCGGACGATCGCTGGGTTTATGTCGTTGAGAAGTTGTCGCTAAAGCCCTCCAGGACACGCCAACGACCCGATTAAGTTCGTCCTCGTAGCTTTCCCCAACTTTACTACCGCTGCCTTTTCTGTTCCTTCCACGCCTACCCGAATCTAGATCGATATCTTAATCGCCGTCTATTCCTTTAAAAGGAGAGATGGATCTACTTATAGGTATACAAACTTGTTGGTCTAGGCGTGTAAGAGCTACTAAATATTTAGTGTAATTATAGGGATAGAGATGGCCGCAATCCTAATAATAATGGCAACGTTGCTTATACATTTTAAAGAGAATAAATTAGAGTGAGATTTAGGCGGCGTTAAGAAGGATAGTATGGCCTTAGTAGGGTATATATAAGGACTGAGGCCGCACTATATAAATGGGTTGTAAAGTTAGGCATTACTACTGCCCGATAAGGCGCTACCTTAGTAATATTGTATAATACTAGACTATATAGCATTGGGGGTAAGGAGGTACTACTTATTTAAAAAAAAAATGCATATAATAGAGGTAATAAAGGCGATATTTAGTGCTAAAGAGAAATTCGTTCTACTAATTTCTAATATCCCTTCCGCTAGTAGCGTCCTATAAGAGGCAGACTATGCGTAAATACTAGAATTAAAAGTATACGTATACTCACGGAGTTGATTCTATTAGCCAGCTCTTATTAATAATAGTAGGACGGGATATACTAGTGGAAGGGATAGCTTAACCTCTAGGGCGAGAAATATGGATGCTTTTATGAACCTTAGTAAGGTACTTATTAGGTAGTATTATATAAGGAAGTATTTAGAAAGCCCTCTAAGAGATAGTCCTTATATATAATATAATGCCCGCGACCAATAGAACGGCGGATATAAAGTGCAGTTCCTAAAAGTCTATAAGGGCGTAGGACTAAGCAGTTAGATTAATTAGGGGTTCTTAAATTATTGCTTTGTTTATATAATTAAATAACGCTAGGTAAGTTCTGTATAATAGGTCCGTATAAGTTAGCTAAAGGATTTACTAACTTAATAAAGCTTATTTCTAAATCGCACTATAGACGGCAAATATAGGTAAACAACAATATTTACCACTATGTTAGTTTGGATAGTTAGGGCAGTTTTCTAGAAGCCTTCCTAAAAGTCCTTATTAGTAGTAGTGTAGCGCGCATAGCTAAAGTAAGGAGGTCGGCAATAAGTAATAGATTTAGCTAAAACAGTACCCGTAATAGTAGGAACTTACACTAATAGGCTAGCATGCTATATAAGCGCCTTTACGTAATACTATAATAACCTTAAATCTTAATACCTAAACTCGCCATTAATTTACCGCGAAAGTATAAATTCACTACAAAAGTCCGAAAATTTAAATTTAAAATTTAAAATTAATTATATAAATAGAAAACTTAATAATTATATAAGTACGCTAGCGTAATTAACTAAAAACACCGTCTATAAACCTAAACTTCTATTTCCTTAACCTTTTGCGACTTCTCTTTTTAAGTTAAATTTACTAAATTTTGGTAGATACTATTTTTCTCCTAATTTCCCAAAGCCATAATCGCATCTCCTAACCTCTCTTGTATTTTACCCCACTATTACCTAATTAAAGTATTTTTAGGCACTAACTTAAAAAGGGAAAGGCTTATAGGCAGCCTTTTACCGCGTTAACTTTACGCGGTAATTGGGACTTTTTTAAAAGCCTTCCTTAAAATCCTTATATACGCCCCAACTTTAATATAGGTTAAACGCAGTTATTACTTAACACTAACAACTAGTATCTACTATATAGCCGACATTAGTAAGATAGAGTGTAATAATAATCCTAGTAAGTAGATTATGCCTAATAAACTAATACAGAGCGTATTATTATACTAATTACTTATATAGGTTCTGGCGAGTATATACTAGACCTCCCTATTAGTACCTCTGTTATTTATTATTAGCCTAATAAAGCTGAATTAGTAGCGCGTATAGCTTAAATTAACGTATTAGCAAAGGAGGTTTCTCCAAAGCCTTCTAATAATGTCCCCCTTATAGATAAACTAGTTAACAGTTCTAAAATAGATAAGCACTTAGTAGATAAAGATCTCTTTAAGCCGCTAACTACCTTAGCAGACTTTTACTTAGTAGGAGGGCCGCCTATAGATAATGGCTTAGACACGGGTTATAATAGTGCGGATAATATCTAGGGCCCTAAAACTAAGGACAACGTTAATAAACTAAAAGCTCCTATTAAGGAACTAGATGGTATTTAGGGTAATAATAGGAATATTGCCCGAAAAATAGTAAAGCTAGTGATATTCTGCGGGCTTAGCGCTAAGGAGCTTAGTAAACTTATAAGCGAAGAACTATTTACAATAATATTCTAGCTAATTAATAAGAAGGTATTTAAACTAGCTTAATAACAAGCTATTTAAATAATAAAACTACGCCTACGCATAATAGACCTAAGAACTATCGTTGCTAGCCTAAACACTGGTGAGTTGTATAGCAACTAGCGTTATTTAAATCCCTAGCTAGGTAAGTAGGACTATTAGTTAGATCTAGACTATTATATAAATTTCTTGCATTAAATACGGAAACAATTTTATAAGCGTTAAGGGGGTTTTCTATTTAGGCGTAGCCTAAATAACGATGAAGCGAACTAGCGTATTTAGCTTATCCTTAAGCGTGCTAACGTAAACCTAGCTCCTTCTAGATAAAAACGCCAAGCCAAGAAGGCTAAGCGCTAATTAAGGGGATTAGAAAATAATACGCCTAGACGCTTAAAGACTAAGGCTGCTTTTAGCCGCAATAAGGGCGTTATTAGAAAAGCTTCCGGCAAAGCTATATTAGATAACAACCCTATACTAAATAGTATAGTTAACAGCGTTAATGACAGCGATAACGCTAATAATGAATTAGATGTGGAGGTATTAGTTAAGGATATAGCGGTTAATAATAACACGTTCCGTGCTACTGCGGAAGACCTAGTATATATATTAAGGTAGAGGCGCGCGGAACTTCCTAATAATAATGTCTTAACGCCAAATTACAGCTACTAATATTAGCAATACTGTTATATACGCGCTTTTACGACTAACTATTATTCTGCCATTAAAGCTACTAAATATATTAGCACGAATATTGCTGCAGATAAACTTAACGATATTAGACTGGAAGAAGGCTTAGTAATGGCCTAGGCTGATAAAGACTAGGAGGCTAATAATATAGATACTAACATTATTTATATAGGTAAGGCGACACTAATAGAGCTTAAGAATGCTAAATAGCTAAGTAGGTTATTGTCTAATTCTAAGTATTAACGGGATAACCTAAAATAATCGCTTAACGCGCTAAGAATTCAAGATTAAAGGTTCCCCCACCTCCTAGGACAATTGCTTAGTTCCCCCCTTTGCTAGTAGTAGATTGTTAGCGCGAACGCCATCGCTACTGCTTAGAAGTAGCGTAAAATATAGGGAATAATTCTAGCGGATATTATCGGCCTAAGTAAAACGTTCTAGGTTACCGCGTATATGCTATATATAAGTTATTGCAGTCTATCGTTTATTATATGTCTCCTAGGTAATTTTTAGGAAGGCTTCCTAAAAATTTCCCTTATTAACTTTGTTCTAGTATATTACTAGATAGGTAAGAAAGCTTAAATAGGCAAAAGAGTTAAATAATTATACTTAGGTTAAAGCTCTTAGCCGTATAAAACCCTTCCTAGTTATTATACCGCTAGCCCTTATTAAATAATGGATTAAGGAGTTATAACGCTTCTTAGAAGTTTTTAACGTCTATATATATTATAAGAAGTTTATTACTTAAAAAACAACTATAATAGGCGTGACTTGTGTTATAAAGTTGTTTAAGAATACTAATAATCTATTTTCTAGCGATAAATAGACTTCCTAGGTCGTGGTCATTAGCATATATAGCGTTATTACCTCTTATTATAGGCCAAATACTCTATAAAAATAGCGTAAGGGCTAGTTAGGAAAGGGAGTTAAGCTTAATCTAAAGCTATTTAACGTTCCTAAGCGGTTATAGGAGCATAACCTCTAGTATTACTAGTACACTATTATCCTTAATAAAGCCCATAACGTTAGGAACCCTAACTACTTAGCTAGTATTACTGTAGTTAATATAGATTATAAGTTTAACATTCTAGTTAGCGCAACGCCGTTATTCTCTAGCATTAGAGATAACTTCAGTCTCCTAAAAATTATCTAACCTATCTTTAAGTTTAACTATCTGGTTAGCGGTCCGGACAGCATAATGTTTAGTAAAAATAATAATCTATTTAACCTTCCGGACGACTACCTAGCCGTAATCTTTAGGTTAACGGCCGGATTATTTTTCGCTTTCGTCCTTAACCTAATAGATAGTATTAAATAGGGGAAATAATTAGAAGCTATATAGCAGCACTACTTACTTTACTACCGCTATACCTTATACTGTCCTATAAACTCTAGCAAGAATGAAATTAGTAGGGCTCTCCTGCGTTGCGAGACTGTTATCCTAGATCTAGAATTGCCGCCTCCAGCTTAGAAAGTCTATGATTGTTTTTTAAAAGGCTTCCTAAAAAAGCTTATAGCTACTAACTAGACACGTTCTAGCAATAACTATATTATTATTAATGCTAACAGCTATTAAGCCCTTATATTAATATCCACTTAGCTATTACTTACTTTATTATAACTAGCTATAAACCCTCTAAAGAATAAGTAAAACTGGTCCAAAAGGTCCCGCGTTCTATTTAACATTAAGTATTCGATTATAAAGTACCTAGTATTATAGTATATACTAGCGGACTAAAAGCTTCTAGAATCTCCTTAAGATGTCCTAAAAACCATTACCATTACGCTCTAGAATTCCTCGCGACTTAGTATATTAGTCGCAAATATTGCCGACTAGGTAGTTAAGAGAAAGGAAAAGGCTATAATATAGACTCTATATCTATTAGAGCAACTAATTATTTAGGAAATCCTAGTTACCTTTAGCATTAACACGCGTTTACTTACTTTAGATTTAGCCTAAGGTTAGAAATCTAACCTTATTAAGAATTTTAATACGCTAGGCATCTACACTATCCTAATTGCTAGCTATACCGCTAATAGTATAGGCCTAAATCTCTAGTAAGCCTACTATAATATCTACTTATTTAACCTAGCGCCGAGCGCTAGCGCGTAGGAGTAGGCTATAGGATAGAATTACCGTCTAGGCCAGTCCAGAAAGGTTATAGTAGTTAAGTACTATATACGCAAGACTTTTAATAAAAGGGTTATAAACAACTAGATCTTGCGCGCTTTTCTTAGCTTAATGGCAATAATAGAAGACGAGTTAATAACGAGAGCGTTCGGTAGTAAGAGCGATAAAACGCCTTATAGGCCCATTAATACCATATTTAACCCCGCTTCGCTATAAGGTTTTTACATTAATAGTGACGGGCTATTATAGTATAGCTCTAACCCTAAGATTCCAGTAGACCTGCTTTTAGAGGACCTATTTAACCCAGATAAGGTTCTTATTAAGTTCTTTTCTATAAACTATAGCCGTCGTATTTATTAATATAGAGGTTTTAGCGAAGCCTTTTAGGAAATGTATATTAACCCGCTATTACCTACGCCTAAGCGTAGCACTTTTAAGCGTGGTTCTAAAAAACAGAAGCGTAATAATAGTGGTGATAATAAATTAAGTAATATAAATACCGATAAACCTTCTAAGCTAGAAAATGCGTGTAAGGCGGCGAAGCTAAAACCTAAACCTAAAGCGACCCTAACCGCTACTATAGCGTTAAGTAGGATAACTTATACTACTGCGACCTATATAGCACTACTAAAAAAGCGGGCGAAGGACGCTAAAACTAAAGCTATAAGCCCTATAGCTGGTACAGAAGCAGCTAATATAAAACCTAAAACTAAGCGTAAAGCGCGTACGGACGTTAATTATAACGTTAGTAGAATGCTTCCCCCCGGATCTAGCCCGGACTTTACTTAGTATATTTAATCTTCTCTACTACCTTATAATAAGGCTATTATTAGGAAGCTTCCTAAGATAAGTCCCTTTTTAGTATTTTACCTTTTACCCTTTTTCTTATTTTATATCTACTGTATACTATATTAGATATAATAAACCCGCCTACTATTCTAGAGCGAGTTCGTTTTAACTATCTTAAGCTATAATATCTCTCTTATTCCTCCTTTAGCCTATTTAAATTCCCTTAGCTAGTACTACTCCGTAGTATTAGTATTTAGATTTTCTCTTATAGCGCCTATCCCTATACTATTAGTCTTTAGGGTTTAAATACTAATGGCATTTTTTAAAAGCCTTATAAAATTTGCCCCTATTTAGTAATCTATACCTACTAGCCTTAAGATTATTTTTATATAGGCCTACCGCCTGTATATTTTTAGCTAGTTTTTAGCCTTTATTCTAACCGTAGCATCTAATTTCTAGCGATTATCTTTTTCTGTGTTATATTTTAAATATACACTTCTATATACTTTCTTTAAATAATTCTATATTTTACTTTTCCTTCTTTCTTAGTTTTTTTTCTTAGTTTTAATTATCTAGTATAGGCGCCTCTAGGATCTATATACTGCTTAGTGTAACTTATTAACTATAGCTAACTAAACACCTATTAATTAGTGCTATACTACTTAGTCTTAGCATATATATATATAGCCCTTAAAATAGCTAAGTAGATAGTAATATAAAAGTTAGGCTATTGCCTAATATTTAAAATGCTATTTTAGCCTTTAATTATTTATCTCTAATTTAATTCGTGGTTATATATTAATACTGTTACTAAAAATTAATTAATCTAATAGGTAATTTAATATGCCGATATTTTAGTGTAGCGATTTAATATATTATAGCAATATATCTAGTATACCGTCCTGGTTATTATACTCGCTATAGTAGGGGGTATTTATTAAAAGGCTTTCTAAAAACCCTTTACTTATTAAGTACTCTATTATAATAGACTTTTTACATATATTATCCTATATAGGTTATATTAACGTATACTATACTACCTAACCTATTATAACTTATAGTTGAAATCTACCTCTACTTACTACCTCTAATTTTCGCTAATGCCTTATTAATGCTCTTACTATTAGCTATCGCCTTATTAGAGCCCTAATTGGCTAGTACTATCTAGACTCCTTTATTAATTGCTAATAGCAGATCTAACTGCGCAGACGATATACCTTTATAATGTTAGTTCTTCTTAGTTATCTACTACAATTTAGCGCGCGTAAGAATAGCTTAGGATTGCTTGTAACAAACCCTAATAAATACTTCCTACCCTATATAGCGTAGAACATTAAAGGGCGTTTAATATATGCCCTTTTTAACTCTATATTAGTTAGTATACTGTTATTCTATTATAACAGTTTACTAATAGAGGAATTAGCCGCTTCTATAGCTCTCTAACTTTATTAGCCTATTCCTTATCCTTAGCAAGTTCCTTTAGCATCTAGCTCTGTGATTTAAGAAGTACTCTATTAATTAGGAATCGACTTATAACACTCTTTATTATAGATACTAGCGATTTAGGTAACTATATATATTAGTATATATTAGGGGCATATAATATAGGGATATTATACCTAAAAGCATTCGCTTAGGTCCTTAAGGCATTTATAGTATAGTTAAGTGGTTTCAGTAAGATTAAGGTTAAAGTACTTATAGTTATCTAGGCCGATAAACATGCACTAATTAGGGACTCTGTAGACTTAGAAGGCTTTAAATGCCCTTAGTAAACAGGTTACGTATATATTGAAATTAGGGGTCGCCTTTAAGATCGCTTTATTGCGTCGTTGCTTAAGGAGGTTAAAAAATACCGGGTCGGGCCTTTATGCGAGTAGGGCCTTAAGCAATATCTATAGTATATTGTTACAAAAAGGGATACAGTACAAGTTAGATTTAGGCCAAATTTTAGAATTTAGGTTCTACTTAGGGACGAGGATTTAGAAGTTTAGGTTTTTAATTAAAGAAGATAAATTTATATATAGCAGATTACCTAAGCAATTCATTATATAATTTAAATTTAAATTTAAATTAATTAAATTAATTAAACTAATTATAAAAGTAATACTAGTAATAAGAATATATTATTTATTTTATTTCCTAGTAGATTATATATAGACGTTTTTAGGAAGGCTTTCTAAAAACTCCCTTTAATGTATTATATATAATATATTAACGCATTATAATATAGCAGGTCTTATTTCCACCTAATAGAGAGGGGTTTATTATAGTAGGATGTACCTAACTACTCTATAAACCCGATTACGATTTTAAATTAATATTAGGTATCTCTAATACTTAACCTAAGAAGTCCTTTATATGCAGTTTAAAAGCATTAAGCTTAAGTCTAAAGAAGTAAAGTTAAAGTTAGTTTAACTTAAACTTATATACAGCAGCCTTTAGCTTTACACTAGCCGCTTTGCACTGTTTAGACTTATAGCCAGAAATTAACGTCTTAACCCCTTCTATAAGTGTAAGTATTAGGGCAGCTTTATCGACCACTATAGTATTAGGGTAATAGTTAGTAAACTCCTTGTAGATATCCTAATAAACGTTAGATTACTAATATGGTAGGGGTTAGGATTAATAATAGATAATAGTAGGACCTATAAAAGATTTAGTCTTAGCTTTGTTGTTAATAAAGGACGTAGTACTAAAGTACATGATAATTTAAGAGCCGGGTCTATATCTTTTAATAATTATACTATATTAGTTAATATAGTCTTAGGGTTATAATAAATAATAAACTTACATTTACAGCAGAGCTAGTGCCAGTTCTTTAATCTAATAGCGCCACTCATTATTGGCCTATAGTTTAGTCCGTATATTGCCTCTATTAAAGAGTGCCTTCCCATTAACAAGTAATCTGCCCATTATAGCCTTTACGGTCTTAGCATGCTTTATAGGAAGCTATTTATTATAAGTTAGGGTAATAAAGTAAATATTAGGATAAACCTACTTAATAGCAGTTATCGTCAAGAAGAAAGCATTAGATGCATTGTTGATAGGCGTGCTTAGGTAGGGTAAAGAAATAGATATAATTCTTAGGTATAAAGCTGCATTAAATAGGATTAAGGCTATATATAACCTTTTCCAATCCATAAAGTATACACCCTAGACACATATTGGGATTAGGCTTGGTGTGGTTAATAGCAATAACCTATATATATGCGAGCGTTGTATACGGTAGCTAGTTTATTATAGCAAGATTTAAGATACTTAGAAGCTAGAATTTAGAAAATAGAATTTAGAAAATGGAATTTCAATTTAATTAAGTTGACGAGAGAATAGAGGTTTAGGTTTAAATTTAGAAAAAGATAGATTAATATAGTGTGATTATATAAGCACCGACTAATTTAAATTACTTAAATTTTTGTAATTAAATTAAATTTTTTAAGTATATTTTACCTTAGGAAAGGAGGGATTCTTTTTAGTAAAGGACTAATAGAATATAGCTAAGTAAGGCCTTAGAAAGACTTTTAGGAAGGCTTTAAATAAATGCCTAAGTAGTATATTTAGTAAAATAGGATAAAGATAAACTAGATATAGTTAATATAGAATAGCTAATTAAGGATATAGCGGTTAGTGTAGTAAGATTAGATATAGGAGATAATAATAAGAAAGACATTATTAGGGCGTATAATATAGTTTATATAAGCTAGGCTAGGGTAAAGGATATTAAAAAGCTTATAAATAGGTAAGCTAATAAATAGGGCTAAATAGTAAGGAAATAATATAAAAGAGTTAATGTAAAAGGTTTAGATTAAAGATATATATAAAGGCGGCTCTACTAGTAGTAAGTTATTAGGATAAATATTATAGTATATATAGGGAAATATAGATTAATAGGGGGAATAATACTAGTAGAAATTATTGATATAGATAAAAGTTTTTATATTAGCGTCTAAATAGTAAATATAAATTGCTATAATGATATATATTTTACTTAATACTATAGCCAAGCTTTAGCGATTTATATAAAGAAGACTTTCCAAAAGGCTTCCTAAAATCGTTCTTATTTAGTAACTTACACTTAAGTAATTAATAAGAGGAAAAGGAGTTTATTAGTAGGAGGGAAAAATGACCGGCGGCTAGACTTAAAGAACTTAGTATAGTAAGGGTTTTTTTTATAGTAATCCTAGTAATAGTAGATAAGGCTAAGGCTAAGTTCAAGAGGCTAAAGAGGATATACTTTAAATGTTAGCTTATATATTATATTATACTACTAGTTAAAATAGAGAATAAGGTTTTACAAAATAGGCTAGTGCTTAGGATAGCTTAAATAAAGCTTTTTTAGCTAGCTCCTCCATCTTTCCTACACCTTACTCTTTAATTAAACCTTTCTTGCCTACTAGCAGCTTAAGTGGCATTTAAATCCTAGGGTCTATTTAGGGTTATCTAATAACTAATAATTATCTATTGTATAAGTTAATTGGTTTATAAGTTAGTATAATTAAGAAATTTATACTTAGAGTCAATTTAGTATTATAGTAATTAATATTAAGTATAGAGTAAACAAATATTAGACGAATTATGGCATTATATACTACTAATCTCGTCCCCCTAGAATCTAATAGTTCCTAGCCTAATTAAGACAATACCAAATCTACGCCTACTTTAGGCCTTACCTTAGCAACTAAAGACAAAAATGCTATTAGTAAAAAGGTGTTTGGGTTTAGTCCACGCCTAAGTAATAAAGACGCGTTTACTATTTGCATAACTGCAGAGGCTTTAAGCATGCCCTTATTTAAGCTAAATAGCTTTTACGATATTAAATTCTAAGACAAGACTTCAGCTATAAAGAAGTAGTTAGTAGCTCGTAAGGGTAACTTTAGTTAGCTAAACAAACCATAAGTTAATATAAGTTAGAAATTAATAATCTAGCTTATCTATAAACCTAACTATATATTAACAGCGCAGATAAATGCGGGTATACCATTTACAATACCACGGAAAGTTGCTATAGACGTTCTAGCTACATACTACAATACTGTAATTATAATTATTAAGATAATAAAGGAAAATCTAGAACTAGTGGATAGTAACTATATCCACCCTACTCTAGCCGACTGCTACTTAGGTAGGTAATTACCTTATAGCTAGTTTAACATGTTTTAACTACTTAAGATATTCTATATTCATTTTACGTACGCTAACAGAAACTAAGTAGGCTAAGTTACTAGCTAGCAGTATATAGGTAGGGAATAGCGTAAGGGATAGCGTAAGGGATAGCGTAGAGGGATAGCGTAGAGGGATAGCGTGGAGGGATAGCGTAAAGGGATAGCATAGAGGGATAGCGTAGAGGGATAGCGTAGAGAGATAGCGTAAGGAATAGCGTAAGGGATAGTGTGGAGAGATAGTATAAGGGGACATCCTAGCTTATATAGGGAGTATTTTTAAAAGGCTTCCTAAAAATGACCATTAAGTACTACTACCTTATTACCGCCCTACTACTACTACTACTACTACTACTACTACTACTACTACTACTACTACTACTACTACTATTACTATACTATCCCTATTAAAGTTTAGCAATACCTCTA
>Ga0307515_10012392_pt1 | contig 16040 bp, 2 predicted proteins | sample 17_EM_MG_FD_194513 | JGI IMG/M metagenome (GOLD analysis project Ga0307515, IMG submission 194513) | Populus trichocarpa ectomycorrhiza microbial communities from riparian zone in the Pacific Northwest, United States - 17_EM | ecosystem: Host-associated > Plants > Roots > Unclassified | place...
GTGGAGTGGTTGCCTAATAGATTAACTCTAATTGTATTCTAAGAATTACTATAAGGAAGGAACTATCTAGGTAGGGACTAAGGGTCCTTAAATATACAATCGTACTTCTATAAAATCCTTCTTATATATAATATACGCGTACTTAATCTACTCTATTATAGATTATATAGATCCTATAGATTATACAGATTACCTTACGTGACCTTAGTTACTATTCCTTATTATATAGCTCTATTGGCTTTATCCTAAACTATACCTAAATTAATTAACCAGCTTCTTCTAACTCTTCTCTAAGTAGTTATAATATTATACTTAAAGCGTTCGTAATACTATCTCCCTCCTTTCTATCTTTGTCCTTAAAGATCCTAAACATTTTTAAGTTATTTACTAGAGGTATAATATCCGTCTAATTAATTTAGTTAATATTATTACTTATTATACCTAAAGTAATTTCTTCTTCCTTAACTGCTCGTCGTACTCGCACTATTGCTGCGATATTATCCCTTAGTAAGATTATACCGTCTCCGTATTCTTACTGTTCGAAAAAGGGGTTAGTTTATATTACGTTAGCGAACCCATCCTTATAATAACCGTCCTTTTACTTAAAGTATACTAAAGCGAATCTTTATTTGTCCTATAATGTCCGCTTTATCTCTAATACTAAATATACACAGCCTATTACTCTTAATAGTTGTTTAGTTCCCTAATTAATTTATCTTAGGGTCTTATATTTAATCTACTACTACGCAGCTAGATAATAAACTATCTATCGCTCTAGCGGAGTTATACCGTTCTTAGGATACCAAATAAGAGGCTGCCGATGCTTAGCAACAGGCCCTTAAGTCTTACTTAATGGCGTCTGCTTAGTTAATCCGTCTTAAAAAGGGTTATTAAAAGGTCTATTTTAAAGAGTAAAAACTTATAAAATAAGGTTTATAAAAACTTAGTAATAAAAGAACGGATTCTTTTCTAACTAAGAAGGAAATAAATCCGAGGAGTTTAGTAACTGCTCTTCTTAGGTCCCCCTTAGGTGACTTATTCTTTAGTAACCCTTCTTTATTAATACTACCTAACCTAATCTTTTTTAATACTCCTTTACTTTTCTTATAGCGTTTTTTAAATTTTCTAGTAGCTCCTAGGTAGTCTTATTATAGCCTATCTACTTAACTTTATACTATATTTTATCGTTAATATCTTTATAACTAATAATCCTTAAAACTTACTATTTATCCTCTTTCTATCCTCTATACATGTCTACCTTATAAACCGGTGGCTTAATATTCCCGTATACTGGCTTTAGTATCGCAATGTACTATATAGGATAGATCTTTATTTTAGCTAGTAGGTCTAGCTTAAACGTAAGTAGTGAAATCCTTTATATAATTTTAAAAGGTCCTAGTTTAATATAGTCTAACTTTCTGCTTAGTCGTTAATTCTTAAAATTTTTGTGTAGTAGCTATAATTTATCTCCCTCCTTAAGATCTGGTCCCTTAGATCTCTTAGCGTTATAGTACTTTTTTATTCTCTCTTATACTTTTTTTACTAATTCTATAAGGTCTGTATAAAGATTTATTAACGTCTTTATTCTTTCTTTAGCTTTACTACTTATCTTTTTCGCTTATTATAGTGATAATAATATTCTTAGCTTATATCCGTAATTTGCCTTAAATAGTAATATACCTATCCCTTCTTAAGGTATTATATAATTAGTAATAATAATACCTAATTATTCTGTGTATAATTAATATAGTATCTTAAATACTATTCTTGTGTCTAATTTAATCTTTCTAGCTAACCGTCCGTTTACGGATAATATATAGTAGAAGTTGCTGCTCTAACTCTTTATTCCGCTAAGAATACCTCCTAAAATGCTGCTATAAATCTTAGATCCCTATCTAATATAATTTTACTTAGTGCCCTATGTCTTATAAATACTTCCTTAATATAGATTCTAGCGATATCTTCTGCTAATATTTCTTCTATGCATGCTATAAAGTATCCCCACTTTATAAGCTTATCTACTATTACTAAGATTATATTGTAATTTTGTCTAGTAATAGGATCTCTTAATTTTAGTAACTTAACGATAAAGTCCTATAATATAACCTCCTATAGTCTTTCTGGTGTCTTAATAGGTTATAGCCCTCTATACGGCTTACGCCTTATTAGTTTATTCCTTTAGTAATTTAGATATTCTTTTATAATTTTTCGCGCTAAACTTTAGATTCTATTAATAATATACTCTTCTTAGAGTCTTAACACTAAACCCGTAGCTCTATTATGTCCTTAAGTTATTCCTTTATAGAAATCTTCTATAAAGTATTCTGCTATACTTTTTAGGATATACTTTACTTCGCGATTCTTATATATATCCACTTGTAGATCTTCTAGCTATATCTTTAGGATTCTTTACACCTAAAAGCTTTTTGGTAACTTGTAAACTCTCTTTAATTCTTCCTAAGTGGCTAAATTTTTTAGGTGATTATATCTAATTAGTCCGTCTATATCTTTTCGCAGTAAAGCCCCTAATAGCTTTTTATTGTTTTATAATTTAGCTTTCTAGCTTAGAGTATTTACTCGTATATTATTTATACCTTTAGTATACTAAATCTTAAAATAGTATTTTATAAGCATTTCTGCCTATCTAACTTGTCTTTAGTTAAGTTCCTTTATTATTAGAAATCCCGTTAGGTTTTTATAATCCGTCTTAACTATAAATAGTTTCTCTATACCTTATAAGAATACTCTTTATTTCTTTAGTACTATAACTATACTTAGTAACTCCTTATTATAGATATTATAGTTTAACTCTAGTGGTGTTATCTTCTAACTATAGTATACTACTAGGTGCCATCTATCTTAATATTTCTGTATAAAGTATACCCCTAGTATATAGTCTAATATATCTATTTCTATAACCGTTTCTAGTTCTAGTTAATAGATCTTAAAAACTGGCTCCTAGGTAAACAATTCTTTAACTTACTTAAATAGCCTTTACTACTCCTTTCCCTATACCTATAGTTCTTCTTTCTTTATTAGTTATATAAATGGCTTAATATCCTTTAACTATTGCGCTATAAACCTTCTACAGTAATTATAAAACCCTAGGAATAATCTTAGTTGCGTAACGTTCTCTAGTTCTTACTAATTTACTATAGGCTTAATCTTCTTTAGATCTATGCTAAGTTAGCCTAGTTTAATAATAAATCTAACAAAATCGGTTTTTCTAGTAAAGAACTCGCATTTCTTAATTGCTATTAGTATCTGCTCTTCCTATAGTCTCTTTAAGACCTATTTAACGTATTCTCCGTGCTCTTTTTTATCTATTAAGTAGATAATAATGTTGTTAAGATATACTATAATAAATTTATCTAAGTGTTTTCCTAATACATTATTAATACGCTTCTAGAACGTCGCTAGTGCGTTTATAAGCCTAAATTATATAACTAATAGTTCGTACATTTCTTCCTTTAATTTAAAGGCTGCCTTCTATTCGTCGCCTTCCTTAATTTTAATCTAATGGTACGCCTATCTCAGATTTATCTTCGTAAAGATTTGCGCATTACCTATCCTATCTTAGATTTCGCTAATTAAGGGTAAAGGATACCTATCCTTCCTAGTAATACTGTTTAACTATCTATAGTTAATATACAGCCTTAGTTTACCATTTTTTTTAGTATAAATAATACTAGATAACCCGCTAATAACTGTAATGGTCTAATATACCCCTTCCGTAAGTTTTCTTAGATAAACTCTTTTAATACTCTACCTTTTTCTTTAGTAAGCTTATAGATTGGAAAGAACCTTAGACTTATTTCTAGTTCTAATTCTATCTTATAGTCCTATACTATATATTCTAACAGCTTTTCGCTTTCTAGTGACTATAGTTTTTTACTATACTTATAGTATCTTTTTAGTATATAATTTAATCCTTTTTCCGTTTCTTTATAGGTTGCTCCTACTTAGTACTATACTAACTTAGTTTATTAACGTATCTTATATTATTAAGTATCTCTAATATCGACCTAACCTGTAACCTAATTAATCTTTAAATTATATTTCTATAACTAAGGCATTTTTAGTACTGCCTTATTATTCCCTAATAGTAATATATTAAAAGATATCTTGATTTATCTTTCTTTAATAGTTAACTAAATAGGTCCTGTTTTAAGGTTAATAATACCTCCTCTATAGGCTATTAGATCTCCTAAGATTATTACTAATAGGTAAGGGTGCTCCTTCTTTTTGTATAGTAACCCTATTTTTTTAACTGCTACTAGTAAGATATAGTTTCTTATTACTTTACTATCTATTAATGCTTTAAACTGTTAATCTTACTATTTAACTTATAAATTTAGGTATTGTCCTTAAATTCCTTTAAGGGTCTAAGGCTCTACTACTAGTTTCCTCTAGTTCTATAGGCCTCTACTTTTCCTAACTATTAGCTACTTAATCCTGTTTATATTTAGTCTACCTTTAGATAATACTTAGTTTGCTTTTTATCTTTAATATACTATAGATATATATTCTCTAGGTATTCCCACTACTATTATTTATTTAGGTATTCTTCCGTAAGGAATCTTCCTGGCTAAAGTATTAAGTCCCCTTAGCTTTGCACATCTACTAGGTGCCAACTATATATATACTTAGTGTTTTTATATTTCGCCTTGTGCGGTACCTAATATATCCTTACTAAGTACTTTCGGTTTTTGTCTTTTAGTACTCTATATATATTATACGTATTATCTATATATACAATCTATACTAATATATAATATGCTTAGTATTTTAGGTTAACTCTTAGCTTATCTTTATCCTTAAGTTTAAACCTTTTTTATGTTAATCTAAGCGTTATAACTTTATTCGCAGGTACTAAGATTTACCTCTCGCTTCTCCAGTCCTCTAATTACTTCTTTAGATCTTTTAACGTTATAATTAAGGCTCCCTTAATGTGACTTATAGCCTTTTCTATAATTAGGTAGTCTTTAACGACTTTCTTATCTAACTATATATAGAAATCTTCCCACTCGTCATTATATTATTGCCTATACCACTTTTAGTACAGCCCTTTAAGTATATACGGCTTATCCGTAAGGAAGTATCTTTTTATTACTACGTTATAACAGCCCTTTATATATTGTTCCTCGAACCTAGTTAGAACCCCTAAATCCTCTTCTTATTTTAGTTTAGTAAGCCACTTAGCTCTTAATATGCCTATTCTAGGCCTATTAGTAATTCTTTATACGAGTGCTCTGTCCCTTATACAACCTAATATACTAGATCTCTTATCTAGTTTCTAGTCTTACCATAAGGTAATTCTTGCTCTAAATTCCTCCATAGTTTCTTTCTTTTTATATCTTATAAGTGGATTTTTAAAGTCTTCTTGCTTCTTAATTTCGTTAATAGTCCTTATTCGTGTCTTAAAGTTTTAATTCCATAGGATTCTTAATCCTAAGCTTGCTTCTGTCTTAAGCTTTACTCCTACCTTAGTTTAACTAGGCTTAGGTATTCTTATCTTATCTTAAGAGTCTTAAATCTTACTTATCTCTTCTCAAGAGTCTTATGCCTGTGGGAAACTCTATCTCAAGCTCATTCGTATATTTTTAAACTAAGTTACTACCCTACTCCATCGATTTCTGTCTATTATAGGTCCTTAGGTTTGCCTTATCTCGTCTTAAAAATCTTAAGCTTTTGGCCTTTTGCCTTTATTAAGTGCTAAAGTAGTTCTCTATCCTACTTCTCTTACGTCTTATAAAGCGATAGACATCGTATTTAGTGGGGTCTTAATCTCTATTAATATTCCCTATTCTATAGTGGAATTATCCTCTACCTCTTATATAATATCTTTAAGGTCTATATACTTCTAGTAAGCTACCTTTATTACCTTATCGTTATAGAATGTTTTGCCTGTATTAAATTTATTGTCTTTAATATCCGTTCTGCGAACTAGTTTATTAATTCCTTTATATTTTAAGGATTTTAGCTCTTATAGCTAATAGCTTACGCCATACTTAGCGTCTTTATAAATCCGGTATGTGTTGTTATAACAAAACGCGAAACTTCTAATTAAATATTCCTTTATTCCTTGTAGTACACTATTATCCCTTTATATGTATATGTCTTCTACTAGTCTAGTTCCCTTTATTGCATAGTAACTTTAACTATCTTTATAATCCCTTACGAAATAACCTTATTTCCCGCAATTTATATAAGCTCTGTCTTTAAACTATTAACTTTGCTATAGAGTCCGCCTAAACGTCTTTTACTACTAAGATCCCTAGTTTAGCCTCTGCTCTTTAGTCCTATAATTACTAGATCCTTAACCTCTAGGTTTTTATAGTTTCTTACTTTATCTCCTATAGGCTTCTTTAGTACCGCTTAGGTCTATTAGCTCCGCACTATACTATAGTTTCTAACTTAGCTTTAGTTGTTGCGTACTCTGCGTCTTATATAACTATAGAACTCTATCTTAACCTTTCTTAGCCTATTTCCTTTAGTAGATCTAATTGTTAATCTTAATCGCTTAATCTATTAAATCCTATAGGGTGTCCGTATCTTCTATTAGGATAATTACATCCTAGACTTTAGCCTTAAGTCCCTACTTATACTGTGCTATAAGCGCCTTATTATTCCACTTAACTTATATTGCTAACGTCTAGAACTATATTATATACTTAATTGCTAAGGTTTGTTGCGTAATGTCCTAGAGTTTTTTTTCCGCTGTGGTTACTGCCTCTAGGTCTCTAAATATTTATATAAGTCGCTCTATAAACCCTTCCTAGCTTAAGAATATAAATTGCACCTCTTGGTTATTAGTCGTTATTCCGTTTTTCTATATTTTTATAAGATAAGGCTTAAACTACTTAAGTGCTCTTCCTAATAGGAATAGTCTAGCATATACTATTTAATCTATAGGTGTTAGTAGCTTTGCTCCTTTTTACGTAACCTTAAAATATATTTTCGTACGAAATCCTTTAAGCTTTAATCTTTCTCCTAAGTACCTTTTAATTAATAATAGCTTGATTTTTACTATTCTTATCCTATTAACCCTTTCTTCTAGCGCCGCATTATTTGTTGTTAACTAGTTAACTATCTCTTATAGTTGTCCAACCGTTATAGGTTGTTATAAGTTAGTATTTGCCATATTAGTATTACCTTCTAACCTTAAAGTAGTTGCCGCCGTTAATGGCGTTATGGTGGCTGCTTTTGGTAGTATATTATTCGACTTTTTATATTTAATACCGTAACTAGGTAGTAATTATATAACGGAACCTTGTAGCAGGTACTATAATAGGCTCGTTATTAAGCTAGATATATAGGTAATGTAAATTAAAGTTAACAATATAATAATAACTAGTGGAGTGGTTACCTAATAGATTAACTCTAATTGTATTCTAAGAATTACTATAAGGAAGGAACTATCTAGGTAGGGACTAAGGGTCCTTAAATATACAACTATACTCCTATAAAATCCTTCTTATACGTAATATACGCGTACTCTATTTACTCTGTTGTGGATTATATAGATCCTATAGATTATACAGATTACCTTATATAACCTTAGTTACTATTCCTCGTTATATAGCTCTATCGGCTCCATTCTAGACCGTGCCTAAATTAACTAACTAGCTTCTTCCGACTCTTCTCTAAGTAGTTATAACATCGTACTTAAAGCGTTTATAATACTAAAGCGCGATATAAATACGGTTTTCTATTTATTACCTTTCCGTATTTAAAAATAGTTAAAGGCGGCAATAATATTAAGTTTAGTATAGATTTTAGCTTAACTATACCGCTTAAGGGTCTTATATATAAGCGGTACTAGGTATTAATTCTTAATCGTAATAGCGTTAAGTCCTCTATAGTTAACATAAAATTAAATACCTCCTCTTAGCTTCTTAGTAAGAAGGATAGAGGTGGCTACTAGTAATATACTAGGATAAATAAACTCTTTATTAAGGTACTTATTAATATACTTTTTTATAATTAAAAGTTTATCTTTTAATATTAGGTAGGGTCTCTTATAGGGTAGCATTTTGCCTTATTCAATTTTAATGGTATAGTTATTAGGTTAATATATAGGAAGTATATCTACGCCCTTTTATAAGCATATATTAATAAAGTTATAGTACCTCTTAGGGAGGAGCGTATAGAGTTCCTTATTAGTAAGTCCTTTTTTAAGCTTTATAAACTTCTTAAAGTCTAAGGGTAAAAGCCCGTAGAGTTTCGTAGGGGCGTTATCTTCTAAAAGGTTAACTATATCTATTCTATTACTATAGAGGACGTAGTTTTATTCTTTATTAAGCTTATATAGTTATAATTAGGAAACTATTGTAATAGTCTAGCCTTTCTTATATACTATATAGTAGAAGGCCACAGTATTTATATAATAGCAGTTAGTTATAGGTAAGATAATAAGGGGTTTCTTAGGTTAATATCTTAGTAAGTAAATAAAAGCGGCTAGGCTGTGTCCTAAGTAAGTCTCTCTATAGTATTTAGAGTTAAAGGTTACTTTTCTCTTCTTCTAGTTAATGGTAGAGTTATATTATTTAAGCTAGTTTATTTTAAGAATAATAGGGCAGTTAGTAAATAGTATAATATAGGCCTAAAGTTCTCACGGGTGCCCATTTATATCTAGGTAGAGTTACACTATATAGGTAATCTTTTATACGGTATAACTACTATTAGTACGTTATAGGGCGCGGGCTTTAATAAGGGGTAAAGTAGGTAGGTTATAAGTGCGCACAAATTAAGTATCTATAAATTTATTAGTAGCCCCGTAATTAATTATAAAATGGCTTATATATTTTTTTAGCAGTAGTTTATATTATAGGTAAAACTATCTATTTCCGTTTATTTATCTTTACTAAGTTATCTATTAAGTAAGCCAATATATAGATCCCTCTGTCGTTAAGGCGTTTTAACTTATAACTTAAAGCTAGGACTTAGCATTTTCCGCTTCCGTATCTAACTCTACCACTATTACTATATCTTTATCTTATATAGTAGTAGTATATAGTAACGTATTTAGTGTTTAGGGTATTAGGCTAGGTATTAGGCGGCGGCTACTAAACCTAGCTATTAGGTAGTTTAGGTTATTGTAATAGCAGCCTTTTTAACGGCATTTATAGTAGCGTTCTAGTTTTTAGAGTAGCTTATACTCTCTGTTTAGGAGTTTTTATAAAAAGGTTAGTATAGAGAGGTCGATATTAGCTCTAGTGGTAATTAAGGTAGTAGGCGTTGGTGGCTTAGTATATATAGGTTTAGTAGGTCCGGAAGGCTTCTATAAAAAGGTCTTTAAGTAAAAGTTAGTAGTAGTAATCTAATTTAGTTATCGTTTAATCTTCTATAAGGCTACTACTATATTATAAATATTATTATAGTTATAGCTAGCGGCTGCGTAACTAAAGTAATAAGTAACTTTTTTAAGGAGATCTTCCTAGTCTTTAGTATTGTCTTAGGTAAGGGCTCTATTATATTCCTAAAATTTAATATAAAACTTATTAAATAATTTAATAGGGCTTATCTTTAGGGTACGTAGTTTAGCTTAGTTAGTGGCTAGTAGGTTATAGTTATAGTATATTAGGTTAAGATTGTTAAGGACTTTTTAGTAGGACTACTACTTCTAGGGGCTATTAGTCTCCTATTAGGCGAAGATTCTATTAAATAGTATACCCTTTATTCGCCTAATAATATAGCTAATCTTAGTATCTTCCGTAGGAAAAAGGCAGGCGCTCTAAGTTAGTTTCTCGCGGATTTATATATTTTAGTAGCTATATTCCTTATAATCTCCCTAAAAAACCAGGGGATTAGAATAGCATATATTAGACCCTACGATAGTAGTTTAGGTCTAATTATTATAGCTTTTATTATTACTACTTTAGTAGGGGTTCCTATTAGGTAAAGCTGCTTAGTGCTAACCCTTTATTAAGTGTTAAGTAGGTAAAGTTACTTAAGGTATAGAAACTTAAGTGGCGTTATATATAGTAGAGAGGTATCTAGCGTTATTATAAATGTGCTCGTTAAGCTAAGATTATAGGTATTTAATTATACCTTCTTTTTTAGTAACTATAGCAATTAGTATAATCTTAGCCTTCTTTAACTGTTAGACGTCGCGTTTAAACATATAGAGGTCATTTTCGGTTTCTTAACGTATATTATTAGTAAGCGCCTTATAAGCTTATAGGTCTTAAATAATATCGCGATCTTAAACAGCGCGCATCTTAGCTTCTATAAGTTTTAGGTAGTAGTTCTATAGAAGGTGGTACTATTTATTAGGGTTTTATACTACTATTTTTACAAACGTCTCGGCGTCTTATATTTCAATTTTAATAAGTAGTAGCCCTTCTGTTTACTTATCTGTAGTTATATAATTAATAAAAGATAAGATATTATTAATATCCATCTCCTTAGGGGTTAAGGCTAGGGCTAATAAATCGGATTCTCCTAGGGTTAATTGGCGGCGTAGGTCAAGTATAGGTATTAAATTATTCTTTAGGTTTAACATAGTAGCTAGTAAACAATATCGTCTTACTATTATGTGTTCCTTAAAAGTATAGAGTAGGGTAACTTATAGACACGCTACTTCTAGCAGCGCCTATAGTATTATAAAGACGTAAAATTAGTTATAGGCTAAGCGTTAGTGGTAAAAAAAAGAGGCGTAATGTAATGTTATGGAACGGGGGCAGTAGCTATAGAGCGTATGTATTTAAGGAGTCTATAAGACGTTACGCGATCGATTATAAGGGTTAAGGGCGTAAGGAGGTAATATACCTACGCGTAGCTAATATAAGCTATACGCGAGGTGTACGTAAGAGCACGGGGCTTTCCTATGAAGGCCTCTGCGGTGGGGTTCTGTAACACTACCCCCCCTTTTATAAAGGCGGAGCTTTAGTGACGCTGTGGTTACTATATATATATAGAAGGGACACTTAAGGTATAGAAAAGAAGAAAGGGGGGTATTACTAAAGGTTTGAAACAACGTTATATAATAAGGCTTGGCATCTAAGAATCCGACTAATTAGATAACTTTAACCGCCGGTCGAAGTTCCTAGATATCTTAACGATATTCTAGTTATGTAATCGCACTTTGCCATAATCTGACGGCAATTTGCCCTTATGTAGTAATGTTTAACGGTTTAACTCTATAAGGGCTTCTATCCCTTGCACCGATAGCGTCCTTAGAGCTGTGGCCCGTGCGCGTACTTGAAGAACATCATTGCATCAACACTTGCACGTCAGGTAGTGTATAGATAAGTTCATCAATTAATTACACCACAAAAATGGTGCGTAACTACGTGTCTAGTGATTCAAACCTTGTGCAGCCTACTTAAAACGTTATTCCCAAGAATCGGATCGTAAAAAGCTACCGCTAGACCCGAACAACTGCCTCATTTCGAGAACTTTGGTGATGCGGCAGAACGATTGACCGCCTGCGTATACAGCTTATTGATTGGTGCGCACGGAGCACAGCTCTAAGGACGCAAAATATCGGTGCAAGGGATAGAGGATTAGGTATAAAATCTCTGCTTAGGCCTAGTTTCTATAGGTTTGCGTAGTAAAAGTCGCTAATTAGATCCTTTGCATTTTTAAAGTCTTCCTATAGTTGCTATTCTAGCTAATCTATATCGAATCCTATATATATAGCTCTGTAGTAGAGCTATTATCCTCTACCTTTGCTAAAGTATTTAGAGTTAATAATTCGTTTAACGGTCTACTCCTTGTGGTTCTCGTCTTTATTCTTATCTTGGATTAGTATTAGTAGGGGTTTAGACTATATCTGCCCTAGTAAGGGGTTAGGCTAATAGAGGTATAGTAGCTATAGGTGAAATATAGGCTATATCCCGTAGGTGGCTAGGGTAGGTGGGAGTTCTAGCTTATATACGGCTCCCCTATTAATAACTTATTTAATTAGATAGGGGTTAAGGTTCTTATAATTAAGTGACTTTATAGGCCTCTGTATAGAGATATTATATATATTTAGCTATACCTAGTCGCCAATATGTATCTCCAATGGTGGCGTTTTATAGCGGTTGGTAAAGTAGGCCTACTTTGCTTAAGCCTAGGCCATTTCTCCCTTATAGTAGTCGAGTAGATTTTTTATATGGTCTATATACTAGTTAGTAAGTAGCATCTTAAGGCGTTTTCTATATGGTAGTTTCTTATTAATAGGTTCTAGTGGCTCTATACTAGATTAGGGGTAATAACCCTTATTTACAAAGAACGGGGTAAGTTCTATAGTAGTTAAGACGTAGTTATTTACTGCGAATTTACCTAGTAGGAGGTAATTTACCTAGTTATCTTAACTATAGGCGACTACCTGTTATAGGTACGCTTTTATACTAGCATTAGCGTTTTCTAGTTGCCTAGTAGTTTTCTAGTAGAAGGATATAGATATCTTAACGGAGATACTAAGGCGTTAGTAGATTCGTCTCTATATATCGGAGTTAAATTATATACCTTAGTTGGACGTAATCGGGTTAGGTAACCTATATAGTCGGTAAACTTTATAAAGGAAGGCGTTAGTAATGTCGCTAACGGCTACACCTTTAGTTAGGACGTAGTAGCGCTCCTTTATAAGTCGGTATATTATTATAAGGATGTTCTTATAGGTACGGCCATGTTATTTATAAGGTAGTAGGTTAATAATAAAATCTATAGCAATATCTGCCTATCATTATATAGGTACTGGTAGAGGGTATAGTAGTCCTTAATACTTTATATTAAAGGCCTTAGCGCGCTTATAACTATAGTAGGCGCCTATAAAGCGTTTAACTAAGTCTATTATTTTTAGCCAGAAGTAGTATTGGCTAAGAAGCTTATAGGTTCCTCCTTTGCCTAGGTAGCCGCTTAATTAGAGGTCGTGGGCTATTTAGATTAGTTGCCGTTATAGATTTTTTAAGTTGGGGATAAATAGGTGACTTTTGTAATAGAGCCTATTCTCTTTTACTTCTAAGGCTGCTATATTAATCTGGCCTAAGCTTTAAAGGTTAATAGGCAGCGTATAGGCGCTAGCGGTCTTTACGGTAATAAGTTAATGCAGTAATAGGTTAACAGAGGTATTATATACCGTAGTAATAAGCTTATTAATTTTGGAAGGTAACTTTAGTTCTATAGTATAAAGCTAAGGTATAGTTAGCTTTATTATAGGTAGTATACCTAGGGCTAAATTTTATACTTTTAGGATTGTTTATTATTGGAACTAATTATAAAGGTTATTTTTAGACTAAGGAAGGTCTTACGAGCGGCGTGTTAGGCTATTAGGTTTAGTACCTTATACTCCTAATCTATATGCAATTTTAAAGTTAAAACTAGAGAGAAACTTGTTCCAATATACTTAGTATTAGTTTAGCTACTTTATAGTTATAAAATACTTAAGGTTGCGATAGTCCGTAAGGACTTTAGTTAGCTAGTTAGGCTCTACTAAGGAGAGCTCTAGTTAGAATTCTTTAAACGCTTATATAATTATAAGGAGTTCTTTATTATAGATCTTATAGTTATATTTTTATAGTATAAGCTTAAACGAGTAGAATGCGACTAAGTAAAGGAAACCGTCGTCGCCCATCTAGAAGAGGACGCCTGCGTTAACGTGGTTTAAGGAGTCGGTTTTAAAATAAAGTTATCGTTTTAGTATAAAGTGAGCTAGGATAGGTGCTTTAGTAAAGGCATTTTTAAGGTCTTAGAACGCCTTCTTGTATTTAGGCGTTTAGGTAAAGCGTAGGTACGTTTTTCTTCCTTTTATAGAAAGGCCCTTTATTTATATTATTGCTATAAGTAGTGCTACTACGCCTAAGAAGTTGTATATAAATTTTTAATAGAAGTTAGTAAAACTAAGGAAGGTTTATACGTCCTTAATATAATTAGGGGCTTACTATTTAGTAATTATACGTACCTTCTTGGGGTCTATACGGACACCCTTAGTAGTAATAATTAGTCTAAGGTATTTTACTTCTATAACTAAGAATTCGCATTTCTTTAAATTAATATAAAGTCCTGCGTCTTTAAGGCGCTATAGGACTTTTCAAACGTATTTAGTATACTTAGAAGGGTTATTATTATAAATAAGTATATTGTCCAGGTACGCAGAGTAAAAGTTATTAAGGTAGTTCTGTAAGGCGTTATTAATATAGCTTTAAAAGGTGCCTGGGCCGTTATATACGCCAAAGGGCATAATAGTATATTTAAATTGGCTAAAGCGCAATATAAATGCAGTTTTCTATTTATTACTGTTGGTTATATAAGGGGATATTACGTAGCTACGGTTCGTAGATAGTATAATAATTGTTCTGTATATCTTCTTGAAGAAAGGGGTAAGGAACTTAAGGTTCCTTACCACGCTAGTGCCGCGGCGGCATGTGATGGCAACTTGCCGCACGTAACGGCAACTTGCTACACGTGACGGCAATATGCCTTATATGGTGACCATTTGCCTTTATTCCCAATAATTACCTTCCCGTATTTAAAGATAGTTAAAGGCGGCGATAATATTAAGCTTAGTATAGATTTTGGCTTAGCTAAGCCGCTTAAGGGTCTCCCGTATAAGCGGTACTGGGTATTAGTTTTTAATTATAATAGCGTTAAGTCCTCTATAGTTAATATAGAATTAAATACCTCCTTTTAGCTTCTTAGCGAGAAGGATAGGGGTAGCTGCTAGTAATATACTAGGACGAATAATTCTTTATTAAGGTGCTCGTTAATATACTTTTTTATAACTACAAGTTTGTCTTTTAATATTAGGTAGGGTCTCTTATAAGGTAGCGTTTTTCCTTATTTAATGTTAATAGTATAATTATTAGGTTAATATGGGGGGAGTATATCTACGCCCTTTTATAAGTATATGTTAATAAAGTTATAGTACCTCTTAGGGAGGAGCTTGCGGAGTTCTTTACTAGTAAGTCCTTTTTTAAGTTTTATAAACTTCTTAAAGTCTAAAGGTAAAAGTCCGTGGAGTTCCGTAGGGGCGTTATCTTCTAAAAGGTCGACTATGTTTATCCTATTACTATAAAAGACGTAGTTTTATTCTTTATTAAGCTTATATAGTTATAATTAGGAAGCTATAGCAACGGTCCAGCCTTTCCTACATGCTATGCGGTAGAAGGCCGCGGCACTTACGTAGTAGTAGTTAATCGTAGGTAGAGTAGTAAGGGGTTTCTTAGGTTAATATCCTGGTAAGTAAATAGAGGCGGCTAGGCTATGTCCTAGGTAAGTCTCTCTATAGTATTTAGAATTAAAGGTTATTTCTCTCTTTTCTTAGTTAATAGCGGGGTTATATTATTTAAGCTAGCTTATTCTAAGGATAATAGGGTAGTTAGTAAGTAGTGTAATATAGGCCTAGAGCTCTTTCTGGTGCCCGTTTATATCTAAGTAGAGTTATACTATATAGGTAATCTTCTATATAGTATAACTACTATTAGCGAGTTATAGGGTGTAGGCTTTAGTAAGGGGTAAGGTAGGTAGGTTATAAGTACGCATAAGTTAGGTATTTATAAATTGGTTAATAGCTCTATAGTTAATTATAGAACGGCTTTTATATTATTTTATAGCAGTAGTTTCTATTATAGGTAAAACTATCTATTTTTATCCGTTTATTTTTACTAAGTTATTTATTAAGTAGGCTAATATATAGATCCCTCTATTATTAGAGCGTTCTAACCCGCGACTTAGGGCTAGGACTTAGCGTTTTTCGCTTCCGTATTTAATTCTACTGCTATTACTACGTCTTTATCTTATATAGTAGTGGCGTATAGTAATATATTTAGTATTTAGGGCATTAGGTTAGGTATTAGGCGGTAGGTACTAAACCTAGCTATTAGGTAGTTTGGGTTATTATAATAATAGCCTTTTTAATGGCATTTATAGTAGCGTCCTAGTTTCTAGAGTAGCTCGCGCTCTCTATCTAGGAGTTTTTACGGAAAGGTTAGTATAGAAAGGTCAATATTAGCTCCAGTAATACTTAAGGTAGTAGGCGTCGGTGGCTTAGTATATATAGGTTTAATAGGCCTAGAGGGCTTTTATAGAGAGGTCTTTAAGTAAGGGTTAGT
>Ga0307515_10012393_pt1 | contig 16037 bp, 7 predicted proteins | sample 17_EM_MG_FD_194513 | JGI IMG/M metagenome (GOLD analysis project Ga0307515, IMG submission 194513) | Populus trichocarpa ectomycorrhiza microbial communities from riparian zone in the Pacific Northwest, United States - 17_EM | ecosystem: Host-associated > Plants > Roots > Unclassified | place...
AACCAACACCATCGCAACACGGTTTTGACTCTGGAACAACCTTATTTACTTTATTAAAAAAAAAAAAACAAATGAGAAAAAATCAAAATAAAAAAATTAGACGAAAACACAAACACAGAACAGAACCCATTCTCTCTCTCTCTCTCTCCCTCCCTCCCCTTCTTGATCCATTAAAGGTAGAAGAAGAAGAAAATCTTGCAAAAGGAGAAAACCCATTAGAGCTGTATTGATGTATTGTTGCATGTAAATAGGTATAGAAACCCATTTTTTATTGTTATAATAATAGCTGCTGCTGCTGAATCTCCAATGCGGTCTTTGAAAGGACCACAAACAAGGGAAGGAGAAAGAGAAATAGAAAGGAGGATAAGAGATAACAGCAACAACATTACAGGAACCCGGAAGGGAAATCTTATCTGTGATAGGTGTGGATCTGATGGTGAGTTGGGTATTGTTGGAACAAGCGGGGAAGGAGCTAGAACTTGTTGCCTTTGCTAGGTTTGTGCTGGTGAGGCTGCATAGAAAAGGAATATGCAGCTTCACATCTCGCGTAGCATGAGAAGCATCACTATATCTTCTAGCAGCAACAATGGGTTTATTGACTTAATGAAGATCAAAGTCGCAGCTCGCCATATCTCTTATAGAACCCTTTTTCATACTATACTCATTCTCGCTTTTTTGTTACCTTTTGTATTCATTCTCACTGCTTTGGTTACCCTTGAAGGAGTCAACAAGTGTTCCTCATTTGGTGAGTTTTATTTTTTATTGGCTTTTACTTGTTTTCAAGGATTTTTGTGTTCAAGTGTCTGGGCTTTTTTTTGGTTATTTTGATTGTGATTGTTTCTTCATGTGGTGGATGGATCTTCATTTGATTTGGGTTGTGATTGCTTTCTAATTTCATGATCTTGTTATTGTTTGTATGTATGCATTTGGCTGTGAGGTGTTTGGATCCTGATTTGATTTGGGGTTCGGTTGTTTTTTCACATGTGATGCATTCGTGTCTTGTTTTATTCACATTTTGTTACATCTTTGCATATTTTTCATGAATGTGGCTTATGTTTGTTTTGAACATTGATGGTTAATATTTTCAATTTGCTTACCTCTTTTTTCTGCATTACTAATACCTTGTTCTCTCCGCTCATATACATGTTTAAATACACTCACGGATGGTATTCATTTGATTATGATTTTCGCATTTGTGATTGATATCAAGGGTGATGGATCTAATTCTGATTTAATAGCTCATTATATTTGTTGGCATAGAAATTTCTTGCAGCCGAACGTATTCCAGCTGTGTAACTCGGCTCTGGATTTCTTAATCTAGCATGATTAATTCATGGATTTTTCCATTTCCATTTATTTTTCATGCGTGTTCGCTCGCTTCTAATAACCAATGAGGCTTTGAACTTGTAAATTTATTGGGGATAGATTTCAATTCATTAATTTATGAATTCTGGGAGATTAGTATTGTTTATTGTCTATGATAAAGATGAGCTAAATAAAGATTTGACGGAGTCTTAATTAAAAGTAATTCACTGATACTTCAAACTGAAGCAGACTTCTAAAAAACATAAAGTCACAATTTTAGATTAATTATTTGGTTCTCCTGGCTGTTTCATTTTTTTAATCCTTTGTTTTTTGTGAAATTTGTTTATCGTGTTTATAATTCCAATTACTGAAATGTTACAGAGCAATCTGGATCTGCTTTTAGATGTCTATACTCATTGGATCAGGGTCTAGGATCACAATTTCATGATGCTGCTTCTGTGTTTGTGGCGATGCTTAATTCTTGTTCTTGCTTTGCTTTTGCACCGCAGATTGTTTAGGTAGACGGTTAGGACCAAGGCTTCTTGGTAGAGTAGATGATTCAGGGGTAAGTAAGCCTTTTCCTTCATCCTTACTGTTTCAGATTAAGATATTACCTCCTCTCCTACTTTTTGTTAATGGTGTTATTACAAGTTGAATACTTATGCTGGTGGTAATGATGTAACAGAGGCTCGTTAAAGACTTTTACAAGATACTCAATCAAGTTAAAAACGAGGAAATCCCAGATGGTGTAAAGCTCCCAGCTTCTTTTAGCCACCTAGTTTCTGAAATGAAGAACAATCAGTATGATGCAAGGACATTTGCATTCATGTTGAGGGCTATGGTATGTGTCAAGTTATTCAAACATAGACATAATTAATTTAAGATGTGGTTCGTTTCCTTATTCTTAACTTATTGGGAGGAGAGCAGGGTTGAAAAGTAGGTTTTAGCTTCATGGATCCATACTTGTTTCTGCATCTTTCATTTTGTTTCAAACTAGTTATATCACTCAATGAGGGTTGAATCTATTACCAAGTATTAGACAGGAATTATATTTGAACTTTTTTTGTTCATGCTCATGTTCTTGTTTTCTGTTAATTGTAATCTTAACATTTGGGAGTTTTTAACTGGAGAAATATATGAAATTTGGGTGACACATCTTATTAGTAGTTATTATGATTTTTTGTTTGCCTGCAAAAGAAAGAAAAGGGATTCCAAAGAGAGGGGTATAAAATATATAATACTTGAAATCTTGTCCCTGTGTATTCTATCAAATAATGATTTGCTGGAAGGGATCTCTGCATGGTTCTATGAACGATTGCTATTAAATTATCGTATGCTAAAATGTCATGGACAACTGAAGAGAAGATCTAAAAGAATTAGAGCTATTGCTATTCAATTATTGCTTGCTGAAAAATGAATTATCAGTTTCATCCACCAATACCTTGTTTTATGTCTTGACTGAAAAAGAGTAATTAGAAATGAAATGCCAATTCAATCTATCTTGAACACTTTAGCTGATTCTAATTCCCACTTATAGAAGACTATTCTAAACCTACAAAATTCCATTGGATGATGGATTTCAAGTAGATATATGTTTATGCCCTACTCCAGGTCTGATCTCTTCAATTGTAGCCTATAGATCACTAATTCTATCTTCAAACTTACACTTGATTGCCAATCAATCAGCTTTTTTCATTAACAATGTGATAAAGGAGGTGACCCTAGTTTTGAGACCTTTCATGCCATGTCTGATACTGCTTTTATATCAACTATTGTTGTTGCTTATTTTTTGCATGACATTCTCCTTGATGAGTGTCTGATATTGAGTTTTGATTTATTGTTTGCTTGGCATCTTGGTCAGGTTGACACAGGATTGTCCACAGGATGTCTTGTTGCATTTCTATTCTCTAGGTTGTTCTGTTGTGAGAATCTTCTATTGTTGTGAGGCTTTAATTATTTTTCGACTGAGGAGATACCATTAATTGTTTATTGATGATGTGCTCTTAGAATTAGTTTGTTGGAAAAAGAAGAGTGACACAAATTCTTGACCCTTAACTCATGACCTGCTGACATGGATGAGTAAATTCTATCATTTTTTTATATAGGCAAGGAAGCTATATGTTAGAGGTTGGATCCTACTATTTAAAAATGAAAGATAAAACATTATTATTATATTGTTGTTATATCAGAATTACTTTTTGTGGAAGAAGGAAAAATTAAGAAGAGCAAAAATGAATTGACATACTTAATGATTCATTATATGAACCAATGAAAGAAAAAGTCCAACATGTTATTTTTGTAATTATTACTGTATTTTCTTTTTCTAGGTCTTAATCCTTTTATTTGATTAATTTTTAATTCAATATGAGTACAATGTTGGTGTGGGTCAAGAGTTTGGGTCACTCGTGGTTTGCAGCCTCCTTTAATGGTCATGATCCCTTTCACACACAAATACATATTTTTAAATTAAGTTATTTTGTGGGCTAACTTGCTATTAATATGACTTTTCATTATTCAATATTAGATTGAATTATTCTACTCAACTTTGATAGAGCTCCAATGGTGCAGTCATGGTACTAATACATTTGTTTGTTTTAAGTTTGGATCCTTTAACTGCAACACGTTCATGCTACTCTGTGTCATTGAAGTGGGATGTGAAATTTGTATTTGCTTTCTTTTGTTATGTCTTTGATTGATCCATCGATTTCATTTTCGTTCTCTTTTCTTGTTATCCTTTACACATATATGCATAAATTCATATGTATAGAGAGGGCATTTACCCATGCCACTCCAATAGAAAATAAGAAATAAAAATCTGCTGGGTTGTTAAGAAATATTTTCAACTAATGTCATTTTTTTTTATCTTTCACAGATGGAAAAATTGGAAAGAGAAATTAGGGAATCTAAATTTTCAGAGCTGATGAACAAACACTTTGCTGCAAGTTCCATCCCGAAAAGCATCCACTGTCTCTCTCTACGTCTGACTGATGAATATTCCTCCAATGCTCATGCACGTAAACAATTACCTTCTCCAGAGTTCCTTCCTCTGCTCTCCGACAACTCTTACCACCACTTTGTCCTCTCAACTGATAACATTTTGGCTGCCTCAGTTGTTGTCACTTCTACTATCCAGTCATCTTTAAAGCCTGACAACATAGTTTTTCACATCATCACTGACAAGAAAACCTATGCGGGCATGCACTCATGGTTTGCGCTAAACCCAGTCTCCCCTGCTATTGTGGAAGTGAAAGGTGTTCACCAGTTTGACTGGTTAACAAGAGAGAATGTTCCAGTGCTTGAAGCTGTAGAGAACCATAATGGTATCAGGAATTATTACCATGGGAATCACATTGCAGGGGCAAATCTTAGTGATACAACTCCACGAAGATTTGCTTCAAAATTGCAGGCTAGAAGTCCAAAGTATATATCAATACTCAACCATCTTCGGATATATATACCTGAGGTGATCTCATATGAAGTTTATCTTTTCTGTTGTCGTACTTGGAGATTATGAATTATGATGCATGTGGTCTATTTTAAAATAACCAGGGACCTAAGATGTTAAAGGGTAAAAAATGCAACCAAAAAATTATGATGCTAGATGTCATGAGGAAATGTCCTTGTGATTATTTCATGTGCACATAGGTAGAAACCACCTGATCTCACTTGGAAAATCTAGTCTTTTACCAGCCATAACAAATCAGGATCTAACTTTAGTATTCTTGAAAGTATCCAGGATTGTTGTGGGAACATTCATTGATTTGTATCGGGAGTGACCCTGTGAATTACTGAAGTTTCTAAAATTTTTAATATATTGAAATATGAATAAAATGTGATGCTTACAAATTGAAAAAGGAAGATGGATATGGATAACAAATGATGATTTACTTAAAGTAAAATGCTTTCTTTTGGAAGGAAAAAAGAGAGAAAATATACTAAAGTTTGATGATTATGTCACATGTCCAATGGCAACAAAAATTTCTGAATTCCTTTCATTTCTAACGGCAGCATTAATCTCCCAAGAACTATTGTATCATTAGTCCAACCTTTGAGGTTTGCCATAGTTTCTGCAATTTTGTTTTGTGCTAGATTTATTTTTTCTTCATCTGTTGGCTCAATATCTTCATGCTGATTGGTTATGTTGAACAGCTCTTTCCAAGCCTTGACAAGGTGGTGTTTCTAGATGACGATGTCGTAATCCAGCGTGATTTGTCTCCACTTTGGGAAATTGACCTTAAGGGAAAAGTCAATGGAGCTGTAGAAACTTGTAAAGGTGAAGATGAGTGGGTAATGTCCAAGCATTTCAAGAATTACTTCAATTTTTCACATCCCCTCATAGCAAAGAATTTGGACCCTGATGAATGTGCATGGGCATATGGAATGAACATATTTGATCTCCGCGCATGGAGGAAAACAAATATTAGAGAAACCTACCATTCCTGGCTGAAAGAGGTAAGCTCACCTGTTCCTGCCACCACCCTTTTTTGGTCTAATAAAACTCTAGGATAATATTAAAGACAGACAATTTCACTAACATGCTCATGCTGTGATATTTGCTATCTTATGTGGCAAGTGACTCATTAAATGTGCTAAAAGGTAACCTTGATCTCAAAAATTGTTATGTGAGAAGCATTGCGCACTAACAAACAAGCGTTACTAGCTCCAGCTTTAAAAAAAATATCAATATGAGAAGGACCGCATCGGTAAACAACCTTCATCATCATCATTATCATATTCTTTCATTTATGAAGTATTGTTTTTACTTGCTTGCGTGCTCCTCACCTGTCATTGGCTCTGTGCACTCTTAATTTATTTGTGAGTACATCACTTCAGGGTGTTTCTCCCTGTAACATTTCAGATATATTCTAGTTTATAGTTTCATATTAGTTGATTGTCGGAATGTTAGTCAAATATCCAACTTCCACGTGGCTCTAAATTCTGGATGAATATCAAACACCACAAATACAAATATTTCGTATTGGGTTATTCTTGTATGCACTGAATATTGGTGAGGTTGTGCTTATAGTGATTTGTATATAACTGTAGGCAAATAAGAGATGCTTTGCCACCGTTTTTCTCTTATTCTGGGTTTTGTTTATGTAGAACCTGAAGTCAAACCTGACAATGTGGAAACTCGGAACCCTACCACCTGCTTTGATTGCATTTAAAGGTCATGTTCATCCAATTGATCCATCCTGGCATATGCTTGGGTTGGGATACCAGAATAAGACAAACATTGAGAGTGTAAAGAAGGCTGCAGTTATCCACTACAATGGTCAGGCAAAACCTTGGCTGGAAATTGGCTTTGAGCATCTTCGACCATTTTGGACCAAATATGTGAATTACTCCAATGATTTTATAAGGAACTGCCACATCCTGGATTCAGTTTGATCAACCATATGGGCTAGAACTAGAATTGGAATGGAAAAAGACAAGTGATTTGGGTGGCATGTAAGTTTTTTCATGGTTGAAAATTTTCTCAAGGTCTACTTGAGAAGGCAAGTGGAAAATCATCCAGAAGGGAGCAGAGTTTCAGGTCTGAATTCTCTGTCATACCTCGTTCCTTTGCAGAAAAGGGCCTGATCACCAGCACGGGCATGGGATTCTTTCTTTCAATCTTTAACGTAGCAATCCATCATTTATTTCTTGGTTGGAAAATTGATACTATTAATGGTCTTCCTGCAGAAAGTCTAGTCTGATTTCCTGGCACTTATATTAGAATAAAGCAAATTACACAAGTTAGAAAGTGCATATGCCAATGCGCCATAGTGCTTGGTGCAGGAAAGAGGAAGGCTAGGGCAGATCTCTAGTGAGGGCTCCAGCATTGGTCTACAAATGTTTCTTCACTTGATTTTTTCCCTCTTGTTGTCATTTTTGCTAGTACCTCCCCATTTTTTCCCCTGTCAATTTAATATCATCAAGGTGAAACATAGGAGTAGGAATGGAGATTGCTTTATTACAGGTCCCGTTAATTTGGGGAACTTTTTAGGTTATATCTCAGTATTTGTTATGTACGATTCATGAGAAACATTAAAATGTGCAGAAAATTCTTTTTTTTCCTAAGATTCTGTTTCTCCTTGTATCCTTGAGCATTCACTGTTTGTGACATGTTTTAACATCCATGAAGCTAATGCTAGGTCGCCCAAAACCCAATCACAGCTCCCATGATCCCCATTTTTTTCTTCTACAAGTGTAATTGTATTGAAGAAAACCGTATAAAATACCAAGGGTATACTCTGAAAAATATAAAGCTCGTTACCTAGATCGATCAGCAACAACTATAGTTTCTGGAAAACAACTATAGTTTCTGGAAAACCTAATTTAGAATCGTCGATTATTCAAACAGAACACCAAAAACCCAGAATCCTAAATGTAACCAGAGGGCCATCTAACCTGGGAAAACATGTGTGCAGGTCCATGATCAATTATATATTATTTTCTTGTGCAGAATAATTAAATTACGAGGAATTGACTGTGTCTCATTTCCTTCTTCGAAAAGAACATTGTGCACGACAATGCCCTAAAGGAAGAGATGGTCGCGTAGAGACAGAAATCTTGTGTACAATAATATCTTTAGCAAACAAAAGATTCTTGTTGTTCATGGAATTTCCTCAGTTGATGATGACAAGAAATCCATTTACTTGCACGATTATCTTTTTCTAAGCATCCAACAACCGAATTTGGCAGCTCTGATGTTTCAAGGCAGAGGTTCCTTGTGCCTAACGCATCCCGATTATCTTAAATGCCCCAGTCCCCCACCACATTTGATTAGACCTCTCTTGGAATTTTGCTTTTCTTATCTTTATATCATTAAATTAAATTAATTAATTAAATACCAAGAGATGACCATTAGTGTCCTTTGTCTGCATCATTAATAAGCTTATTTTGATTCTTCCAAAGTTTAAAATGGAAGAATCTGAAAGGTTCGTCGACATCACACATATTAGGGTTTATTATTTTTTATTTGATTTGATTTTTATTAAAAAAAATAATTAAATTAAATTTTTTTTTTTAAAAAAACCGAAACCAGTTCAAACCGACCGGTTTCAGTCCGGTTTGGTTTTTTAGAATAAAAACCGGTTCAAACTGGTTTAACTCGGTTTTGACTCGGTTTGGCTTATTTTTTTTGCCGGTTTGGCTCGGTTTTTTTTTGTTTGGGTTCAGTTCGGTTTTAGGCTTATAAAATCAAAACCGAACTGAACTGGCTGGTTTTTTCAAAATTTTAATCGGTTTTTTTTCATGATTAGGTTTTTTCGATTATTTTTTTCCTGTTTTCTCGGTTTTTTCTATTTTTCGATTTTTTCTCCCCCCTATCACATATAGCTACTTGATCAAAAGATCAATGAATGCACCCAACATTAAATGAGCCTAATCCCTATCTTCATCAAAACAAGAAAGAAGAATTGTATTAGATGCTTTTTTAGGTTTTGGATAATAGTTATTTTTTAAAGTATATTTTATTTAAAAATATATTTAAAACGCAATATAAGACAAAACAGGCCTCCTTGACAGGGTCCTGATAAATTCTTTGGTCAGAGTTCACATGATCAAATCATCTCTCTCTTGCATTAATTTGGTGCCTTCAGTTTTGACCTTTCTAAGAACACAGCTCCATATGTCAGCAAGTTGTACATAACCTTGTATTGCTTCATACTTTTTATTATAATTTTATTAATTTCAGATTGGAGGACTAATAAATAGATACATCTGTTCCAAGTCATGACTCTGCCCTCCCATGAAAGCTTAGCAGCCATTAATAATTTAGTGCACTATTTCAAACTTAAATTGACAATTTCCTCTCTCTTCGTCTGCAGCCGGTCCTTTGAGGAGCACTTGCCACCCGGTGTGTAAAGAGATTAATCTGGGCCAGCGCTCAGGATACCCTTGGTTCTACCAAAAAAAATGCTCCAGAAACAGTCCTTCTCTTCCTAAAATTCTGCATTTGCAAAGAATAAAAGTTTGGTGCTGTTCAATTAGCAGTCACACATTTTTGTGTAGGCTAAAACACAAGATACTTATACATTTTGTCCCGCCGCTACATTCTCAAATATACTCTAGATTGCTATAAGGTTTTTTGTGAAAAAATTTATTTTGATCCTTCAATTTTATTTTTACATGTTTTATCCCTAGAGGTTTAGGTTTTCTCGTTTCGATTCTCAAACTTTATTTTCATTATATTTTAGTTTTTAAATTCTAGAAGATGAGAGAAAGCCACTGCAAAAAAAAAAGGTTTTTCTCGTTAGAGATAATAACTGAATAAAGGTAGTTTTTCTCCTTAACCAAGAATGAAATAATAGATTGGGAACTATAAAGAACTTTTTTGTTTTATCTTGAGTTTTTAGAGTAATTAAATATTATTTTAGCTTTGAAAATATGGTTATTGAAATTTTTATGATATTTTTCATATTCTTTTAACTAAAAACAAATTGAAAAATTGATTTTAAGGTCCTATACTCAAACCTTAATTTGGTGACCAAAAAAAGTTATAATAGTACATAATGATGTGTCATTCTTAATATGTTAAGAAAACATATTGTCCACCATTTTCTTTTCAAAAAAAAAAAAAACAACCTAGGTGTGCGGATATGTCCTTCAAACCCATGCATACTTGATCTTTTTTTAAATGGACCTTCATCTTTTGTTTTCCAGCTCTTTTTTCCTTTAATAAAATTCTCTTTAAATAAGATTATTAAAATGATATTTTAAAAAAATCCCATTATGCTCTAATTTTCAAATTAGATTATAGCTTTTTCACATAATATTAATAATTATTTTATGATTAATTATACATGAAAATTGAATTATTCGTTTTTTATATGATCGTATAAAAATTGAGACATTATTTTTGGTTTCTTGATTGAAAATTGTTTTTCAAATCATGATAAGTTTTTATATAAAGAACCAAGCTTTTGATAATAATAATAAAAAAAACATTGTTTGTCAAAATTAAAAAGAACTGAACAAATTATGAAAAGGAGTTTTGTCTAAAAAAATACATTTTTTACTCCTAAATTTAAATCATTTCAATTCTGACAATTCCTACTTTAAATATTTTAGATTTGTATTTAAAAAATCATTTTGTTGATAAAAATAGAAGTTGTTGTTACCCACTTTTAACCTCACAAAAACTTAAGAAAAGAAAAAAAATAGAAAAAGAAGATCCAAAATACAAGAGGATATACACGAAGAAAGCTTAGAAGAATGCCCAAATTGGTGGTGAGGGATCAAAATGACAAGTGAAAAAGTTGGAGGACCAAAATGTATAAGATTGATAAATTGACAACCTAAATCAATTTTATTGAGGACTTAATTGTAAGAAAAATTAATATTTAAAGTCAATTTAGGCTTTAATTGAAAGAAATTAAAGTTTAAGGGTTGAATTGCAATTTTAAAGAGTTAATTCAGTCAAATCAGGGGCTTAATTGCATACATATTGAAGTTTGATGAACAATTAGAGACTTCATTGAAGAAATCTAAAATCAAGGACCAAACTTAAAAAGACGAGTTAATGCAGGGGTTAAAAATGATCAAATCAGGGGCCAAATTGTAAAAAAAATTAGAATTTTGTAGATCAATTTTAGGGTAAAAATGCATAATTTCATAATCAAGGACTAAAATGAAACAAGTGGTCAATTTTGAGGTTGACAATTAAGTTTGGTAGGGGTGAAATTGTATGAAATTAAGAGTTTAGGAGACAATTACGTGTGTAATTAAAAACAATTGGAAGAAAAAGGACTAAATTGCAATTTACCAATATCCCAAATTAAAAATCTTAATTTTTAGGGTTTAGCCTAGACAACGCGTTGTGTGGTTGAATGTGGCATTTCCGACCACTTTAGGGGTTGTAACCACTACCATTTGACTGAGAAACACTTGCTCTACAAAGATCAGTTACTCCTATAAAAAATATGCATTCTATTTTCTCCAATGATCTAAACAATATCTTGTTCCCGATCAGCCTCACTTCATTGACAAATTATGGGTTAATCGAGGTGGCACATTCAAGCAAATGAATGTGAGGCTATAGGCCTCCAAATCGAGCAAGATTGGATCTAAAGAAAATGTGTGCACCCCTTCTACCAACTTTAGATGGTCTTCAATAACGATAACGTTAGAGTTGCTCCGACAAAGCCTCGAAAATAGGTAACTTGGTTATCGATGGTTGTGATACTCATTTTGCAAAATCACTAATCTTTTTCATGTGTTCATACTTCAAACCTTCTCGGTCGATTCTTATCAAAGGTTGGTCACGTTTCTTTGAAGATCATAAGGTTAAAAATAAGTTTTTTGGTCTCCAAGTTTGGAAAAACAACTAAAATCTCAAAAACCATGTTTGTTGCAAAACCACCATTATAAAACCAACATAGGTACAAAGCTTATAGCTATAAAACATACCAAAAAATCTCTTATTTTGATCAGAAGGCCGAGCTTTTATGAAGAAGGATCAATTTTTGATTGAATCCTAGCTTGAAACCCTATAAATACCTTTGGAAAATCAAGGTAGAGGAGCAGCAACGAAGAGAGAAAGAAGAGAGAGGAAGATAGGATAAAAGAATTCCAAGTGTGAAGGTTTAAGAGCCTAGTACAAATATTTCCTCAACTTTGAGATAAAGTAGCAAGCTTGGGAAAAAAAGGGCAGCAACCATATTGAAAAGTATAAAAAAAAACTCTTCTAATTTAGCAGGTGATGTCCATGAAGCACACCTCTAGCTCTTCATTGCATGTTTCAATGGTGTTTTGAACTTGTATTTGTTAATACATTGTATTGATCTTGTATTTTGATTAATGCATGAAATGTTGCTTTTCTTTGCTTGATTTTGATCTGAGTTGTTTGTTACTGTATACTGGATGTTTAAGAAATGTTTTGATGTTTATTTTGCTGAAATAAAATGGTTTTTATTTTCTGCCAAATATAGCAATATGTGTTTGATGCTTTTTTTTTGTTTATTAGTGTATTTTCTTGGTTCTTGAGCTTGAATTGGGTCCTAAGTTGTTTAGAGAGTCAATTTTGAATTGAGATTTGATGTTGTTGTTGGCTGACATTAGGGATGCAGTTATGAAGGTAAAATCTAATGCATGATTTTGATGATTTGATGTGTTTTTTAATTAGTTCTTTTGATTCAACTATGTTTAGTATTGGTAATGTGGTTTGTGAGAAACAAAAACAGTGTGTTTAGAGGCCTATAATGCCATTTTCGAGGTTTAACAATGTGTTGGGTTTTTCTAGGTTGTTGGGCAGTGTTGTTGGGAAAAATATTGTCTTAGCTCTATGATTTGGACCGGTTTTGGTCCATTTCTTTGCACTAAAAACTTTGTGATATTTGACTACTTAACAATCTAGGATTTATTGGCATCAATAACAAGTTTTTAATGGGTTTAAATCCTATGGTTTTGACTTAGAACCGAAACCTATTTGGACCAAATCATGATGATTATTTTACAATCAAAGTGAATGGATGCTAGATTATTATCATTGCATGATTCACAACATGTTTGTGACCTTGGTTTGATCGTATTTGGTCTAGTTGGAGATTCATGTTGCTGAATCGGTATGAATGTTTTTCGTATTCTTTATTTTTTGTGTTTGATTTGTTTTTGATAAAAAAAAATTGAGTTTTTCTATTTTTTAAGTTTGATTCATTTTAAGTTTTGGTTTTGTTTTTTGTTTAGTTTTCGGGTCAAGCAATGTTTTTGGTTTAGTTTATGGTCGGACTAAAGATTTCGAGTCAACCCGGTCAAGTCAAAATTAGATAAAAGATTAACACCTTGTTTGGCTGACAATGTTTTTGCTAAATGTTTTTTTTTGTTTTAAGGGTATGTTTGACAAACACTTCATAGGCCTATTTTGATAGTTTTGGTTTTAAAAAAATGGGTTGTTGCCAAACATGGCCTTACAGAAATAAAAAAAATAAAATAATAAAAGAATAATTTTTGCTTGTATACGAACCAATTCTTACAAAAATTGCATTTTAAAAAGGAGGGGGAAATGGTTTTTTAACATTGTTTTAGAAAATTTATGTGCATTTAAAAAAAAATCAAAATAAGTTTGTAAAACTCCTTAAGGATTTTGCCAATATTTCAATAACCCTAAAAATTTTAATTTCTGAAAATTAATGGTCAATATTATGATATAAATGCTAGACCTACCAGGAGGTTTGTATTTAAGTACTAGGAGTTGACTAGAAAATTCATGGTAGAATTGATGGTGGTGAAAGTGGAGAGGTAATGAGGTGAAAGAGAATGAGAGTTACGAGTTTTGTGGTGGAATGAGGTGGAAGAACATGTAAGGAGGCAAGGAGGCAAAGATGTGAGGGAAGCTCATGGTGTATAGATAGAGAAAAGGGTTCTCCGAGTGAGGGAGAACGAGAAAAATAAGAGGAAAAAGAAGCAATATTTTTCAAAAATAGATCAGTTGATTACGCCACTCCAAACAAAAAGTATTGATTGCGCACCCTACTAGCTTAAAAACTTGTTTGTTTTTTAGGTTGCTTTTATATTTGCGTTGAACCCCATGTATTTAGTGTTTAGTTACAAAACCAAACTGTGTTTTTATCTATAAGACCCACCAATAAACCGATGTCCAATCTAAGTTATTATAATGAAGCATTTTCTACCAGCTTTTCTTGTCGGGTTCAATCAATGTTATACCCTTTAATTTTTTTGATTGTTTGTTACCTTTTAAACTTACAAAAATGACTTTTTTTTTCCTTCTTTCTTCTCCTTGCAACAAAAACTAGAAATTAATAAACATCTTTTTAGGTCATTTCATTATTAATATCAATTTCAATTTTATTTTTTAACCAAACACCTTAGACATGTTTTTTGCTTAAAAACAATTTTAATCACAATTTTAACCAAACATATATTTTTATCAAATCAACTACTACTAAAAGTGATTTTTTTGAACTTACTTATTTCATACCACAACTATAAAAACTACCACAATACTACTCTCAAACTCAACTAGGCAATTTTCTTTGGTTACACCATTTAAGTTTTGTTTTTTTTTTGCGTTTTAAAAGCCTTTTTTTAAAATATTTGATTTTTTTTTATTTTTTTATTTCAAATTAATATTTTTTTGGTGTTTTCATATCATTTTAATATACTAATATTAAAAATAATTTTTTAAAAATTAAAAGAATATTTTTTTAATATTTTTTTAAGTAAAAATTATTTTAAAAAATGACTATAACTATATTTTCAAATAGTCTCTGAGTGACCAAAACCGCTGGGAAAAAAAAAAGTGTGATTCACAATTTTTTTTTTAATTTTCAAAATAATTTTTCATGACTGCTATTTGTTTTTTTAAAAAAACCCTCAAAATACGGTGTTTTCTTTTTTTAATATTATGTGACCATGACATTGTAAAGCTGGGAAACAATGCTAAGTCTTGTAAGAGAGAAACCTGTCCATTTCCATAGTCATAGGAGATTGCTAAGAGAATGCAAGAACGGAGGCATTGACCATAGATATAGAAGACTTTGAAAAGTCCGAAACAGCCTCCTTCTGGGGATTTATTCGATCTCTTCTTTTCCCATTCCTACCACTATTGATGCACACATCAGTTTTTCTTCTTCTTCTCTCTTTTTTATTCAAGCTTGGATTTTTGAGCCAAAAAGAGATTGGCCCAGATCAGTTTTAAACAAAAAGTAAGCTAACCCATCAAGGATTTTCAATTCTGTTGAATGTTTGTTTTAGTTTTTTTGATGACCCAGTTGAGGATTTGGGTTTACTTTTGTGCTCATGGGAGCTTCCTTTTGTATTTTTGTGCTGTTGTTATGCCCCATGCAAGTTATTCATGTTCTCTGAGTGGTTCTTTTGATTCTATGGATTGGTTTGAGGAAGAACTAGTTAAAGCTTTTTAAGTTGCTGTGATTTGTATGAGATTTGTTATTAAAGATTTAGTAAGCGTACCTGTATGTGTGTCACTTCGTGTTTGTGATTTATTTATATATTTGTGGCCTTCTGCATGATTTTGTTGTAAAAAAAAGGTTAGCTTTGCTTGTAATTTTGAATGAATTCATCTGGTTATAATTGATTGCTGATTTTGATTGCTAGAAATTTAAATTCAAAACTATTTCCTCAATGGTGTTTCCTTCTTTGCATTAGTTTCCTGTTCCAGATTGCTATGCTTTCTGCATAACATATTTACATGGGATAAATTCTATTTTCATTTGGCAGAGTACCCAATTCAGAATCTTGGTCAAATATTTGTCTTTGTAAGGACCCAAATCAAGAAATTTAGAGGGCTTGATTTCTGATAGAAAATTCAATTGAGATAAAAGGTCCAAGTAGAGGTGGGTGCCTTGATTTTGAAAGACTGAATCTTTGAAAATGGCTGTGGTGCAAGATCAGTTAGAGATCAAGTTTCGATTGACTGATGGATCAGATATCGGTCCCAAAACCTTTCCGGCTGCTACAAGTGTTGCAACCTTGAAGGAAAATATTCTTGCTCAATGGCCTAAAGGTTAGAAAAGCTTCAAAGGATTCCCCCCCCTCAAATTCTAAATTATTGTCTTTTCTCTTAACTGTTTCGTTGTGAAATTTTGCACAAATTTTATTAAACTGTGTCTAGACAGACATGTATTGATGCTGGGCTTCTCTTTAAAACTTTGTGCAATTTCTGTCTATCTGTGGTTTACTATTCGGAAGCGACAACCTTAACAAGAGGAAGTAACAAATTATTTATGGATATTGACTTCAGGCATTTTTGTTCTTATGAATATTGATGA
>Ga0307515_10012394_pt1 | contig 16037 bp, 3 predicted proteins | sample 17_EM_MG_FD_194513 | JGI IMG/M metagenome (GOLD analysis project Ga0307515, IMG submission 194513) | Populus trichocarpa ectomycorrhiza microbial communities from riparian zone in the Pacific Northwest, United States - 17_EM | ecosystem: Host-associated > Plants > Roots > Unclassified | place...
CGATATAATTTTAGTAATAGTAGACAAGCTTATAAAGTGGGGATACTTTATAGCGTGTATAGAAGAGATATTAGTAGAAGATGTTGCTAGAATCTATATTAAAGAAGTATTTATAAAACATAGAGCACTAAGCAAGATTATATTGGACAGAGATCTAAGATTTATAGCAGCATTTTAGGAGGTATTCTTAGCGGAGCAAGGAGTTTAAGCAGTAACTTTTACCGCATATTATCTACAAACAGACGGTTAAACGGAAAAATTAAATTAGACACTAGAGCAGTATCTAAGGCACTATATTAATTATGCACAGAATAATTAGGTATTATTGTTACTAGTTATATAGTTTGTATATAATACAACACCACAAGAAGAAATGGGTACGTTACTATTTAAGGCAAATTATAGATATAAGCTAAGAACATTATTATTGCTACGTTAAGCAAAAAAGATAAGTAGTACAGCTAAGTAAAGGATGGAGACACTAATAAATCTTTATAAGAACCTCACGGAAACAGCTAAGGTAGTATAGCAAAGAATAAAGAAATACTACGACGCTAAGAGATCTGAGGGACCAGATCTTAAGGAGGGAGATAAAGTATAGCTACTACACAAAAATTTTAAGAGTCGACGACTAAGTAAGAAGTTGGACTATGTTAGACTAGAACCTTTCGAAATTACGTAGAGAATTTCACTAGTCACGTTTAAGTTAAACCTACTAGCCAAGATAAAAATCTACCCTATATAGTATATTATAATGCTAGAGCCAGTATATAGGAATGTTAAGCTACTAGCCTACAAAGCAGACACGTATAGAGGACGGGAAGAAGATAAATGGCAAGTTTTAAAGATCGTTAGTTATAAGGACGTTGACGATAAAATATGGTATAAGGTTAAGTAAATAGGCTATAATAAGACTACCTAGGAACCACTAGAAAATCTAAAGAATGCTATAGGAAAGGTATAGGAGTATTAGAAGAGAATAGGTTAGGCAATATTAATAAGGGAAGATCGCTAAAGAATGAGTCACCTAAGGGGGACCTAGAAGGAGCGACCGCTAAACTACTTAGAGTTATTTCCTTTGCCGATTAAAGAGAATCCGTTTTTTTATCGCTAAGTTCTAGCAAACCTTATTTTATAAGCTTTTACTTCTTAGAATAAACCTTCTTATAAACTTTCTTAAGACGGAGGAGACGAGTAAACGTAATAATATGGGCCTCTAAAGCCTTCTGCTCTATATCCTAAGAACGTTCTAACTTAGTAAGGGCTTAAGTTAGCTTACTATTAAGATAAGCAGTAGCAGACTAAATACGAGACCCTATAATAAATTACTTAGGGAACTTAAAGACTATTAAGAATTATAGGACGCGTATACTTAGCGTTAGAAGAAAAGCAAACGTCACAGGACGAATAAATATTCGCTTTAGTGCACTCCAAGCAAGAGGAAGGTTGCTAAGATAAAGGACTTACCAACGCAATATAGACCAACCCCTCTTTCGCATAATAAGAACACAAAGACGGCATTATTTTACCTAGCGACAGTATAGTAGTAATAGTGCGTGCACGACGTTGCGCGTATAAAGAAGAAGATGCTTTAGGTATAATAAGTAATAATATTAACCAGATTAATCAGACGGATATTATACCTCTAGTAAACGACTTAGAGATACTTAGGATCTTTAAGGATAAAGATAGGAAGGAGGGAGATGGTATTATAAACGCTTTAAGTACAATATTACGACTACTAGGAAGGGAGTTGGAAGAAGCTAGTTGGTTAATATAAGCACGGTCTAGTATAGAGCTAGTGAAACTATGTGACAAGGAATAGTAAGCGAGTTATATAATGTGCTATATAAGGGACGAGAGGAACGAAGGGAACTTACGTACCTTATATATAATGCGTACCTTACGTATAAGGAGGGTTTCCTAGGAGTACGGTTGTATATTTAAAGGACCACAGTCCCTACTCTAGATAGTTCTTTCCTTGTAGTGATTCTTAGAATACAATTGGAGTTAATCTGTTGGGCAACCACTCCACTAGTTATTATTACGTTGTTGACTTACTTGCAATACCTACACACCTAGCCTAATAACGAGCCTACCGTAGTACTTGCTACAAGGTTCCGTTATATATTTGCCCTTTTTTTATAGCGTTTACTATCTCTATGTATAAATAATACTCTATTGTCTGCGATCTCGGCGTATATATATAGGTTAGTTAATCTCGAGCACACCGTGCCCTCTATTACGCACTAGATTACATTTTAGGACTAAGAATTACCTATTTAGGCCTTTAACGGTAAGAATTTACTTTTAATCTGGATTATAGTATTATATTACTAATGCCTTATTTATTTTAACACTAGCTCTTAATAGTTTACCTACCTATAGGATTAAGCCATATATATATAAGTTTATTCTAGAAACTTCTAACTAAAGCGCCCTTATTATTATAGTGCTAACTAAAGGTATAGGCCGTATTTAGTATAGCCTAATCCTTATTTATCGCATAAATAGTCATTCTAAGACCTCCCGCCCGACCCTTATCTATTATTACCTCCTTACACCAAAATATTATAGAGAGTGAATGTTAAAATCTTCTATATCCCTATATCTTATTCTAAACCATAGAGCGATTTAAAACGTTTAATTATATTTATCTCTTCCTTTTAACCGTTTCCTTCCTTTTCTACACCATCTAGTCTTTAAGGTCGTAGTCGTTATTAGTTATATAAAAGAAGCAGCCCGCTTATATATTATAGATAGTAGTAGGAGTTATAGCTAGCTATATAAGAGTTTAAATTTTATAACTACTAGTAGATTTTAATAGTACTGCTAGGTTATAGAAGGTATTCTCCACGCTATATCCTAGCAAATTACTATATATATATATATAAACCTACTCTATATAGAATATAGCTCTATACTAACTAAATATTTAGACCTTCCTAAAAGTTCTAATACTTATATAGAGTAGCATTTAGATGCTTTTATATTTCGAAATAGTTCGGTTACTTCGGAAAAGGAATTATTATTTTAGTTTTTTCCTAACCTCCTATACCCTTAAAGCCACCCATTTAATCCTCCTCGCTGTTAATTAATTAACAACCAATGTCTATAGAGTTTGGCGTCTTATAATATTAGTTCTATAGATATTTCTAATAGCTGGGCTCTTTATCCTATATAGAATACCTTAGCTCGCTAAGGCTAAGCCACTACTTATAGAATAGGCTTAAGTTAGTAACACTAAAAGCTAGGGGGATTGTATGGAGGATCTCTTAGTAATTATACTTTACCTACGGCTAAAGGGCCTAGAAATATAGTTTTTAATTTATATAGTGGGTATTATATAAGTCTTAAATAGGCCATTAGTGATTTTACTATTAATATTAGTAGGTGCACTTCTAACTACTCTTAAGCCTTTTAGTGTGTATATTTGTGCCGTTTTTAATAGTATTTACTAACTAGTTTCTAAAGGTCCCTTACCTATTTAAGAACTTTGGTTCTATATAGGGTCGCTACTTTACTTTCTTATAACACTGCCTATGCTACTAGTAAAAGCGCAGGTTACGACGTCTTTAAAGCGCAATATTAAAGAGGGAGCCCTTAGACATATTATAAAACTATTAATAGACTTTTATAATAATAAAAGCTCTATAAAAGTTGTAGAGGTTATAAACCTAGGAGAACGGTTTGTTAATTTTATAGATTACCTATTATTTAACACAATGCCTTTTATAATTAATATTATCACCATTATAGTCTATCTATCGCACTTTATTAATAGATATATTGGACTTATTATAATAGCTATAGTCGTCTTGTAAATCTAGGCCGAACTTACTAAGAATCCTAAGCTTTTTTAGATATATTAAGATTATACTATAATGCGATATAGGGAAAGCCGGATTAAATACGAAGTAATAAAATATTGGGAGCTAGTAATTTCAGTTAACTGTTAAAATTATAAGAACCGCTAACTTTCCTCTATGTTATTGGATTTTATTATACTAATGCGGCAAATATCTTAGCTACGCTTATTTGCCAATTTGGCGGCGCATATAATAAAAACAATTAGCCTAGTAATTATAGTATAGCTCTTAGCTCTTCGTATTATAAAGGGTCTTATACCTTTAGGCAGCTTATTTATTCTAATTTAATCCTAGCTAAGTATATTTAAATTTGTAAACTTTAATATAAGATTATATAATATTCTTATAGATTACCTTAGTTTAGGAGAGCGCTTTTCCAAACTTCTTTAAGCTAGGCTATTTGTCGTTAATAAAGAAGGAGTAATAAGCCTTAAGGTTACCGCTAGGTGTGTTAAATTTACTAATATCTTATTTTTTTACGCGGATGGTAACTGGCCGGCGGTAAATAAGATTAGTTTTATAGTTAAGGGCGGGAAGACTATTACGCTTATTAGATAAAGCAAAAGCAGCAAGTCTATAGTCTTTAAGCTCTTATAACGGTTTATTAACCCTAATAAAGGGGACATTAAAATTGATGGCCAGAATACCCATAATGTTACGTTAAGTAACCTACGAGATAATATTGCAATTGTCCCCTAAAGCCTTAACTTACTAAATAAGTTAATTAAGGAAATTGTTGCGTATGGGCTTAACGCTAAGGCTAATAAGATTAAGGAAGCCTGTAAAGCCGCTTATATATATAACCGGATAATAGGTCTTAAAACCTAATACGACACCAATGTTAGGGAAGAAGGTGTTAAACTATTAGGTAGTAAGCGTTAACGTATTACTATTATAAGGGCTATTCTTAAAAATCTAAAGATTCTGCTTCTTAATAAAGCCTTATTTGCTATAGATAATCTAATAAAGGTACCGATTTATAAATTACTTAAAAGTTAAGCAGAATACCGAATAACTTTAATTATTACTTATTGTCTTAACATAATTAAATACGCTAATAATATTATTGTCTTAAAAAAAGGAGAGGTAATAGAAAGGGGAAGCTATACCGAGTTACTTAGTTGACGTGGGCTGTACTATATAATATAGACTAGCGGTAAAAAGTAATAGATAGAGGTAGGGATAGGAGCTAAATAAAATAGAAAGCTAGTATGTATACCTTATAGATAGTGATAATTCTACGTTAGTGGGCTAGTAGCATGGGCGCGCTAAACTTATAGCATATGCTAAGACTTCTATTTCCTACCTTGCCTACTATATAAATTTTAGGCTTTTAGCTTTTTATATTTAGCAAAGAATTTTTCGGTATAAAGAAGGTCTTAACGTAACTTAACTATATTAAAGATATACTTATTAGGCGGGGGAAAGATCCTATATATATAACCGAATTAAAGAAAAGCCTAACAAAACCTCTGCGCAACTTAAGCATTAAAGAAAACTTTAAAGAAAAGCCTAATCTTAGTTCTAGATCCGCCGAGGAAGTAATAGATAACGCGAGTTTTAAATCCGCTAAAGACGAATTAGATAGTAGAGTAGAGGAATAGTTATAGGAATTTATAGAGGAATAGGAATGGGAATGCGTAGAGAAACGGGTATAGGAATGTATATAGGTACCCTTTATAATAGTATTGCATGGTTTAATAGCAAGTATAGTATAAATATAACTATTACGTAAAGAGGGAGAACTGTTACTGTTGTTAATATCTAAATTACGTAATATGCTGACCTATTTAGAATCTAAGAGGAACGAAATAGGATCCGCTTTGACCGCTAATATTATTATTAGGTACTAACCTTAAAGGCACTACCCTATTAGGTACTAACCTTAAAGGTACTACCTTATAACTCACTACCCTGTTTCTTACTATCGTATATCTTACTACCTAATTCTATTACCTATTTATTACCTATTATTAACTAAGTGGCAATATCGACCTAGTAGCAATTAAGTAACAGTTAAAAATCGTTATTAGCCTTTTATTACCTATTTAGTGTATATAATAAGGCTCTAGAGCCTCTTATAATAAGATAGAGTTTTTATAAGTAACTTATCCGTCTAATAAACTATAAGCATTTTTAGTGTTATTTATGCGAGAAGCTTTAGGGTTAAGCTAGGATATTTTATAAGGCGTTATATAAGGCGTTGTTGGACTAGTAACTACGCCTAAGATCTTAGCTAAAATAGAATATAACTTCGGCCGCACTCCTTACCATTAATCTTTATACCCTATACTACTTACTATTATTCTTTATACCTAAGCTATTTTAGCCATATATAAGATAAATAAAATGTACTATAATATAAGTCTGCCCACCACATTCTTACGCCGTAATAATTAATAGATTAGTATAAATACGGAGATAGGTTGAATCCGTATTAAAGTAATCGCATCTATAATATATCTATAGAAATAGCGTTGGTATAACTAGCACTAGTATAACCAGCGCCAGTATAACCAGCGCTAGTATAATTAGCACTAGTATAATCAGCACCAGCATAATTAATACTAGCTTAATTAGTACCCGTACAAACTTAGTCCTATATAAGAAATTTTACGCTAGATATAGTCTTTTCTAATAAAGAAGATAGTGTTAGTATAAAAGCGCGGATTAACCTATAAATGATTGTTATCTATACAGCCATACTATATGCGTATATTGTTCAAATACAGGAAATAGAGAATGGTATTATATAAGTTTAGCTATTTTAATTACTAAGCTTATCCTAATTACGGAGCTAGTGTAATTACAGAGATGGTCCACACGTAGAGATAAAAGAAAAATGTCTAAATTGCAAATATAAAGCCTATATAACTTACGAGGGGGGAATAAAACGGAATATAATACGGGATATAATAAGTTAGACCTATATAAGCGTACCTGCTTATAGTTTTATAGCACTGCTAATAGCGGGATAGTATAAATGTCAAAACGTACAAAGTCCTTCTATTGGGTCTTATAAGTATTAGTATAATTAGTGTTCCTAGTGCTATCTCTAGCAAGGTTAAAGGATACTTTTAGTTAATAATAGAAGGTTTTAGCTAGGTGGGTATTATAACAAATAATATAAGCTAGCTAATAGGTAGAGACACAGAATTAAATAAGTAATCTCTTTTATTTAAGGTAGCTCTAAGAGCCTTAATATATATAAGGAAATAACCCTAGTTTAACTTTCGGTGTCTATAGTCGTTTAAAGTCCAACGCCTTAGTAGTAAAGCTACCTCTATAGCTAATAGAAGGAATCGCTTTAAGTACTAAAACATTTTTATCGCTAAAGCCTTAAAAACATAACCTAAGCAGGGATCCCTATAATAGAACTATTCTTAAGTCCGTAAATAGCATAGCGAAAGATTTGTATTAATACTAACTGCGGCCACCTCTAATGCTTAGAATCACCGCCAAAGTAAGCCATTATATGCTGTTTTTGCATTTCTATATATATTTATAGTAAGTTTATATCCCCTAGTAGCCGCATATCTTATAGCGGCCCTATTTAGCGACCCTAAATTAGGCCTTAACTTTTACTAACCTTTACTACCTATAGCATAGCGGGAACCTAGTATATAAGCATAAAACGTGTTACAGCAAGTAGCGTCTTCTTATATTTAAGGTTCAATATCCCTTTCTATAGGCTTATTAGTATCTTTACTCCTCCATTTCTACTATTACTTACTTATTCGACTTATTACTAAGACTTTTACCTTTAGCCACTAGGAATAACCTATACAGTAGAGCTTTTACTATACTACTGTGGCAGGTAAAAGAGTACTAAAACTACGCTAAGCTATAAAAGTAGGTTAATATTATAGTTTAGAATATAAAAGCCTCCTAGGAAATATAAAGCATTATATAATAAGAGAACGAGCAACTCTAGGCCTTATTAGCAATTAATAGCGTCTCTAAGGACTAGATAAAGACCTTTTATTTATAATATCCATACCAGTCTAATAAAGAGACGTTAATGGTTATTTTAGAAATAGAGATAAATTATAGGCACTTTCTTACAACGTATCCGGAGTTTTAATCATCTATATAGTAACACACCTTAATAACTTCCAATAATTGTTACGATAATACCACTTTAAGCTTTATAAAGGCCGAGCAGATTACCTAAAATTAGACTCTATTAGGTATACAGTTCTAGGATATAGAAGAGCAATTTTAGTTAAACCAGCTCGCCCTACTAATGGCTACTAGGACTACTTATAACGGAGAAACTTTAATTTATGCCGAACCCACTCTAGAAGGTCCCGAAGTTAAGCATTAATTACTATATTCTAATTGCCGGGTTACGAAGATAAAATGTAACAGGAACTTTTTGTATAGTCGCTGTTAAATATATAGCAAAGAGTATAACTATAAGCGGCTGTACGTTTAACGTAATACTATAGTACCTCTTAAGCAGCAATTAGAAATAAGGGCCTGTTAGGCGCTAAGTGGTATCCAAGTGTTTATATATTCTTATTTTAGGCACTACTACCTTTTTAGCTTAGGGGTTTATTTCTAGTAATTCTTACTTAGCGGAAAGATAAAGGGCGGGGGTTAGTAAAGGCGAGTTTAGTATTAATAAGGCGATAAAGTGCTAGCTGTAGAAAGCGATAGTATAGCCAAGCTAGGGATTCTTATTAGCTTAGGACTTTGTAATTAGGATGGCTTAATTAGGGTTTATTAATTATAATCTTTTCTATTTCTTTCTTTTTTAGTAATAGTAAAGAAGGAGGAGCGCTTTATCCTTACTTTTTTAAGAAACGACACCTATTATATGCATAAGTATATATATAAACTTGTAAGTTAGGTATACTACAGTGGCTATATAAATGGTTTTGTATAATATTTACCATTAGTTATATCTAAGATATCCTAAACTATAATATCGAAAAATATTAATTTAATTTTATAGCTATAGGCTTAGGACTAGAATACCTAGAAGCGCTCTTCTTTAGAAAATAATATGCGTTAAGGTAATCTAGTCACCCTATCTACCCTCCCCTATTTTTCTCTAAGCCCCACGTCCCTAACCGCATCTTAAACCGCATCCTAAAGCCTATGCTTTTATTAACGGTGCATAATTAGAAACAGGACCAGTGCTATTAAAATAATAATAGTGGTTATAGTAATCCCTACGATAACTATACCGCTTATACAACTAGGGCTTTTCTTACCTATATTTACTATATTAGCTTATATCGCTAACTTTATTATAGGGTTACTTACTAAGATAAGAGCTTTTAGAGTCTTATAGAGTTTTTTTAAGGCGTAGTATAGCCTTTGCGAGTTTTTGTAAGAAAGATTAAGGTTATAGTTAGTATAATGTATATTGCAATCCCTAGTAGCCAGTAATTATACCTTTTAACTACACGCCGTCCCTAATAGACCGTTAAAGTTAAAACTTAAAATTAGAAAATTATTTTAATATTTCCATTTAGTTTTTTTAATTTCCTATTTTATAATTTAAGTTTTATATTTCTTATTTATAATTTCTTCCCGTTTCTTACTTCCTATTTCTTACTTTCTATTTCCTATTTCCTATTTCCCGTTTTATATTTTTAAGATTAGTAATACCGGATATCTTTAATAAGAAACTAGAATAAATCGCTACTAAAAATATTATTTTACAGCATTTAAGAATATAAAATTATATTCTTTTACCTTTACACTAAAAACAAAACGTAAAAATATTCTATCTCCGAGTTTCTCCTTTAATCTATCTTCTCTGTCTCTTACGCTGGTGTTTTACTTATACTTAGGTAAAGCGGATATTAATTTTAGATAATTATAGCGTCCTAGAAGGATCTCCTAGTTTCCCTTAAGGAAATAGTAAACTATACTACACGCTAGAAGCATTAGCCTTACTAATACTAATATTAAGTTCTCCGCACCTCGCCTTTCTTTATTAGCAATGGAGACGCCTATATAGCCTATCTCCTACCTCCTAATAGCCGTAATAGTAATGCTCTCCTACCTATAAACCCTATATATAAACAAACTTAGATAAATTACAACTAAACATTGGGGAGTCTTATATTATCTGCACTAATAGGAGATACTATACTGCTAATATATTAAGAAAATGGCCACGTTACCCTACTAAATTAAACTTTAAGTAAGGCCTTCTCTAGAGAAGTTTCTGTTTATAAAACAGCAGTTCCTTCTCCTTCTAACTTACTACTAGTAATTTATTAGGTATGGAATAGTAACGGAACTAAGGGGGATAGTTGTAGGCGCCTTCTTATACAAGCACCTTTTGATAATAGTAGCTGCTATTAGATAAACAGCAGTCCCGGGTCTCTTTACCGTTAGAACCTATCGTAGCGAAAATATAAGGACTTTAAGGGTAATAGTTTGTAGTATAGTACCTAAGTTAAGCTACCCTAGGACCTTGTTTATAGTAGTATATATACACTATATTGGGTTTAAGATTAGCCTACATCGCTAAATCCGCCAGTTTTACTAAATGGAAAGCAGGAGATATATATAACTTACGTAGATGTTTAGATAATATAATGCGTCTTAGATGCTAGTTTATTTATAATAGCTGCTAAAAGCATAAGGAGGAATTAAGATTAGATACACTAATAGATTATTACCGTCTTATTTAAGCATTTATTATATATTTACTACGTTAACTTTAAAATCCAGTTATTTAGAAATTGTTTTAAATCTGCATCCTAAGCTATAGGTTAAACGTTTATTTGTAAATTTTATCTAAAACACAAGCAGTACTTTTAGGAGTTAGGTTCTTCTAAATCTCCTTTAAAACACACACTTTATTATTAATTAATGTCTATTAGGAGTGATAGCTAGTAATACTTAAGCTAATATTTAAAATAGTCAAGGCCGTTAATCTAATTTATTAAACGATTAGATTAAGAATAAGAACTTTACTACATTAAACGTGGCTCTAGAGCCTCTATATATACACTAAGAAGTCGTTATTAGCTTCGTGTAATCTATAACATATTTAGTTAATTAGTTAGAGCTTTATACGTCAGTCGTTTAATTAAGGACTAATACAACGTCTAAAGTTTTGTAGGTTAACACCCCCTAGCTACATAGAGCCTTCCAAGCTGTAAAAAAGGTATAAAAAGTTATAATATTAATTTGGTGTTGAGTTAAATATACCCCTAAGAGCTCTCAATTAAACGTCCCTTAAATTTAATCCTTTCCTTAATATTAACTAGATTTAATTTGCGAATAAACGCCTTATTCTTTTAATGCGGTAAAGCCTTTATTAAATTATCCGCAGCTATGCTAGATATAGGCGTCTAATTAACCTTAATTCTTTCTGTTGATTGTAAGATTAAGAGATAAAAAATTAATAACTTTATCTATTAAACGTAGCTCTAGGGCCTTTATATATATATAAGGAAGGTATAAGGAATAGAAATAGGTAGTAAGTTATAGGGTAGTAAGTAGCAGGGTAGTAAGTTATAGGGTAGTAGGTAATAAAGATAGTAGTAAGACGGTGGTAAGCAAACCTAATTTAGGTTAACACTTCCTTTCTTAAGCTTTTTATTAGCTCTTCCTTAAGGGCCCTTAGCTTAAGCTTGTAATATTTAAGGGTTAACTAATTGCTATACCAACCGCAATAGGCGTACGTTTATTAATCGCTATAGTATAGTAAGTTGTTCTTATTGTCCCAAAAGACTCTATATTTATTAAACTTTTAAAGACAGATTAGGCTTATATAAAAGTTTAGTATATATACTACATTCTTAAACTAGATTCTCCTAGTTCCGTTTAGTGTTTAAATTATAATCTTAGTAGTTTTAAAGTCCTTAATTAAATCTAGGCCCGTTCTGGCGTATATAAAGTCATTACTTAGCTAGAGCTTATTATCGAATCTTAATTAATTATTAATAGCGTGTATAGTGGTTCCAGAATTAAGGATAATATTATTATAGAGTAGATAACTAGGGAGTGTTCTAGTATCTCCCTCTTTTATTATAAAATCGTACTCTAATATAAGGTTAGTTTATAACTAGTAAAGATACAAGAGAGTCTAACCGTCTACTCTTATTAACTTTAGTACTAGAGGATACTCTAATAGAGCTAATCTAAGGCTTATAAGGGCTCTTAAAGCATTATCCTCTTTCTTCTACTCCTATTCTATAGTGATTCGCTCTATTACTTATCTTAGTCTTTCTATAGCAAGTTTCGTATATTTAATAACTTTATCGTTTTTGTTAAGCTTTATTTTAATCATTTTAAGTTTACGCTAAGTTTGTAGCTAAAAGTCCTAAAACTATAACTTAGTTCTTAACTGCTTATCTTATAGAGATATAATAGTAATATAATCTTTAATAAGCTCTTTTTTAAGCGTATAAGTATAGAGATACATCTAACAGCAATATACGTTAAGTTTAATAATAGGTTTAGGAAGGCTTTAGGTATAATCTATATTAGCTATAACTTAAGTAAGGCAAACAGTGTTAATAGGAGAATTTGTAAAATCCTTGCTTATCTAAAACGAATGTAGCTAATCTATACGAGTTACTCTTAAGTATAGGGAGGTTCTAAGGCAAAGAAATTCTAGCTTTTAATTGATTTTAAATAGAACTATGCCATAAGCAGCAGCTAATAGTGACCGATTTTTAATAATATTGTATTTATTTATAGGCTCGAATTAAAAAATATATCACTTAATCGGCATATATAACTATGGCTTCCACTAGGCTAGAACCCTTATAACGATGCAGCTTAATTACCCCTAGCGTTTCAAATGCTTGGATTATGCCTCTTTAGCGCTAGAATTTAGGGTCTCTATATCTCTTCCCTGCTTTATAGTCTTAGGCGCTTAAAATATATAATAATATATAAGTAGCATGCAACCTCCTTATTTAGCCACAGCGTAGACTATAAGGCACGCTAAGATAGCCGCTAATGTTATATTAAATAGCGTTCTCTTCTAATCCTACTTGCCGGCTAAAGCGACCTTTAAACTCACTAATAGGATATATTTTAACCGAACTATATAACCAGTTACAAATAATAATATTATTAGTCTTTACTTAAAGCGCCAGTAGCGCTACTTATTTCTTACTAACCTTCTATTTTTATTACTTAAGCCATAGCTTAAGTATTTTTGGTATGCTCTAGACCCGCTAGTATTTAACGCTAGGTAATTTACTAGAGTTAAACCTTATACCCTCTATTAGTAGGATTTAGCGGCATTACTATAGAGAGGTACTAGGAGGTTTACCTTAAACTATATATTAGTTGGGGCTTTAAACTGCTAGAAGACTTATTTAAATATTATAATATAAGTTATCTTAATAGACTTAGTTTTTAAATTAAGGGATTAGGGTAAGGTGGGGAATAGATAATTTCCCTAGTATTATAGAAATAGAGGAGTAGTCCCTAAATAATTTAATTCCGCTCCTATAGGGGCAAAAAGCCCTTATGGTAGCTTTGTAGTAGGTTATAAACGCTAAGCCTAGCCCCTAAGCCTAACTATCCCGCCCAGAAAAGTGGCGTCTATAGGCTTATAGCCCGTATAGGTTATGCAATTACGTAATTATTAGTTAATACGGGGTATACGCTAGCAGGGGAAAGAAGTCTATACGCTAAAATAAGCCGTACGTGATAAATTCCCGTACGGGTAAGTAGACTACGTAGGCTCTAAGTTAATGCGGGGCATACGCTAGTAGGAAAAGGAAGTCTATACGCTAAAACAAGCTATATATAACAAATTCCTATACGGGTAAGTAGACTACGCGGGCTCTAAGCCCACGAGGGGCGTAAATACGTTAGCGCAATTGCTAATATAGGAAATAAGCCCGCAAGGAAATAAGCCTATACGCTAAAAAAAGCCACATATAATAAGAGCCCCTATAGGAAACTGCCTATTAATTCACTTAATTAATAACTGAAAACCTAGATCCTAACTAGAAACTTAAAACGGAAAACTAACTTTAGCTAAAGTCTAAAACTAGGTAAGGATTAGTAAAGCAGAAATCAAAAACCCAAAATTATATTTTGGGTAAATGAAACGCTATTACTTTTCGTTCTTTTTTTTTAAAAAATGACGTATAAAACTTATTACTTTTTACATTTATATAAACAGCACTATAGCTATAGGGTCTACTACACACGGTTTAAAATAGACATAACTAACTTACTATAGTATAAAGATAGTCTTAATAGCGAAGGCAAGTACTATAGGAAAGTAAGGTTAATATACTTACTAAATAAACTATAGTTATATACTCTTTACGCATAGAAATTTAGAAGCTTTGTAGTATAAAGTAATAGCATCACGATTATATTACAAAAAGCTTAGATGCGATTAAAAGACAGCTATATTTTGGCCGAGAACTAGAAGATAAAGGCAACAGAGAAAGTACTTCTATTAATAGTAACAGTTATACCTCTAATAGTCTTCTATATCTAACCAATTATATAATATTAAAACCCTTAATAGAGGGCAAGACGATTTTCAAGTTACTTATAAAAGGGATTAGTAGATATGTTTTTTAGGCCCTAATTTAAAAAGCTTCTTTAAAAGAAAAGGGTAGTAATTGGAAAACTATTCTAGTAAGTATAGGCATAAAGCAGGTCCTAAGAAAGTACTAATAGTAGATATATAAAAATGAAAATAACTTTAATACTATAAAGAAGAAGCTGTTTCTATATAAAGAACTTTATAAACCTAGTATACCAGACAAGTTCCTATATAATAGATCCTATAGGCTTAAAGAACTAAAGAAATTCCCATAAAAAAAGCCTAACAAATTTAGTAATAAGTAGAAGTCCTATTACACTTCCTCCTAACCCTTTCCTACTATACTAGTAGAGGTACACAATCCTACTTAGCAGATTGTAATAGATGGAATAAGCGCTAAAGAGTATATACTAGATATTATTCTTTAACTCTTTAATATATAAATCCATAAGCCTACTAACCTTAAACACTACTAGTACTTGCTTAGGATATAAGTATTTAAGCTTAGAAAGAAACTCGTAGAGTTTAGGGTTATTATTATATATTAGTTGTCCTTTATCGGTAATACGGTGAATAAAATCTTTTACCCATATTAAGGGACTTAAGAGATTGTTGTAAATTATATAAAGCTTAGAAGAGGTCAAGCTAAGAGAGATAAAAGCGTAGGTTTTAGAACGTAGATAGACTACTAGGCATTCTATAAGCGTTCTACAGTTTCTTATTAAATTTCTACTTTATTCTTTTATATAGCATTACACTTATAAAGTCTTGCCTACTAAATTACGCTAAATCCCAAGTTCTCTATCATTACTTGATAATCTATTAGCGTTACTCTAGCTCGGTTTATTAATATTAGTAGTATTAATTCGCCCTTCTACTAGGTTACTTTAGCGCAATCTATTAATAAGGTGGCCAGAAGTCCATAGCTTATTACTGTCGTTTAAAACTACTATCTCTTTATTACTATCTTTATCACTATCCTCTTTTTATCCTTAATTATAAGGTGTAAAATATATAACGCTAGGGTAGTATTTACAGATTATCTCCTAAGCTCTTCCTATAGACCTATAAGAATTATTAGTAATCTAATTTAGGTTTATCTAAGGCATATATATAATAGGACTTATTTAATAAGTATAGAAAAGAACTATATTTTAGCGAGGCTTAGTATCTAGGGAAAAGGTAGCTTAATCTAAGGACATTTAGAGGTAAGGCGAATGCCACCTTTATAATATTTCCTTTATTACTTAGCTAAGCTAAGACTAAGTTTAGAAAGGGAGATTAATATTACCCGAACGAGGCGAAGTACATTAGCGGCCCCTTTACCCTTTAGCTGGCGCATAATATCCATTGGCCATAATTACTCCTTACTTAGTATACGCTCTATGCCTAAAAGTATAAGCTACTAAACTAAATTTAACAATAGCTATTTAGGTTAGAGGAGGCATTGCTAAGGGTAATAATTGGCTAAGCTGTTACTAAATATAAATACCTAACTAAAATATATTATATTAGTGCGGAAGAACTAACGTACTAGTCTTTAGCTTTATAAGCAGTACTTAGCTATTATTACTTATTAGATTATAAGTAGTCTTAGTGCTCTAGCTCTTATTAACATTAACATAAAGAAGCTTATATAAACACTGTATACTTTAGTGGCTAGA